>Ga0154732_1024_pt1 | contig 26281 bp, 21 predicted proteins | sample Rifle2008BG16ft_FD_105740 | JGI IMG/M metagenome (GOLD analysis project Ga0154732, IMG submission 105740) | Ignavibacteria bacterium RBG_16_34_14 | reverse complement strand
AGCAGTTTAAAGAACAACAAACAAAAACCTCTAACATTTAGCAAAGGGCAGAGGGCATAGAGCATAGAATATAAGGATGAGTAAATTTAGATTTCAGGATTTGGAAATATGGAATATGGCAATTGAATTATCCGATAAACTCTTTGATATTTCAGATAATCTCGAGCAAAGAAAACTTTATAGATTTGCAGAGCAGTTAAGAGGATCAGCTATGTCTATGAGCAATAATATTGCTGAAGGATCAGGATCAACTTCTAATAATGAATTCAGGCAATTCTTAAATGTTGCCCGCAGATCTACTTTCGAAAATGCAAACATTGTCATCATCCTTAACAGGAGAAAACTTTTAGAGGAAAAAGAATTGAATGATTTATTAGAACAATTAGATATATTATGTCGAAAGATTACGAATTTTCAAAAGTCACTAAATTAAAAACACTTTGCCCTATGCTCGATGCACTATGCAGTGAAGTGTTTGCGAGGAACAAATGATTGGTAGTGTAGTCTTAACAATAGCTTTGGCTTGCAGCATTTTCACGATGGTGATGTATTTTCTCAACTACAGGGGATATAAGAATACAATTAGTTACGGCAGGATTGGTTATCACTTAATGGCAATGCTTGTAATTGTTGCATCAACATTATTATGGCATGCTATTCTCACTCATAATTATGAATACAAATATGTTTACAGCTACAGCCAGAATTCGCTCAAGACCGGATTCTTAATTGCTTCTTTTTGGGGAGGACAAGAGGGAAGCTTTATGTTGTGGCTTCTTCTTACTTCAATTGTAGGAATTATACTTCAGTCTTACACATCGAAGCGAGGTGATCTCGAACCGAGGGTAATGGCTGTGTTTACTCTGGCAACAACATTTCTACTAATAATGGTTTCACCATTATTCAAAAATCCTTTTGCATATATCTGGACAGAATCTGTTTTCTTAAATATGAAAACTCTTAACCAGACTTTGGTAACTATGCCTTTATTCCAAAATTTTATTTTTAGTGATGGTTCAACCGGACAGAATTTTATAAAAATGAGCGGTGAACTTTACTCTGTTCTTTCTTCTGCAGGAATTGCAGTAAATGATCTTATAATTGACGGGAAAGGTTTAAACCCGCAGTTATTAAATTTCTGGATGCAGATTCATCCGCCAATTCTTTTTACCGGTTTTTCAATGGCAACTGTTCCTTTCACATTTGCAATTGCTGCAATGATGAAGAATGATTACAAAGATTGGGTAAAGCAGGCTTTTCCATGGGTTTTAGCAGGGACAGGAATTCTCGGGCTTGGAATTATGCTTGGCGGTTATTGGGCTTATGAAATGCTTGGCTGGGGTGGTTATTGGGCATGGGACCCTGTTGAAAACTCAAGTCTGATTCCATGGCTTGTTGGTGTTGCATCTGTTCATACTTTACTTGTACAGAGAAGAAGTCAGGCTAAAGGCGGTATCGGAAGATATGCAAAAACAAATTTAATTCTTTGTTTGATGACATACATCCTTGTTCTTTACAGTACGTTCCTTACAAGAAGCGGAGTGTTGGGTGATGCCTCTGTTCACTCTTTTGTTGATCCCGGAATGATTATTTATCTCTTTCTCGTAATTTTTATTGGGACTTTTATTGTTCTTGGTTTTGGGATGCTTTTCTATAGGTGGAAAACTTTAACTGAAGAAACTCCTGTTGATGAGGGATTGCTTTCGCGTGATCTTGCTCTGTTTACTGCAGCAGTTGTATTAAGCGCTTCTGCTATAATTATTCTTGTAGGAACTTCTGCCCCGATATTCGGGCAAGCTGTTGATACATTCTTTTATAATGAAATGCATGTTCCCCTTGTTATAATTATTGGTCTTCTTAATGGGTTAAGTATTTTATTAAAATGGAAGAACACAAAAAAAGAAGAGCTTATAAAGAAATCTGCTTTTGCTGTTGCAGCATCTCTTATTCTTACAGTTCTCATTGTTCTGTTTGGAAAAGTAACAGACATAATGATGATTATTCTTGCATTCTCAGCTTCATTTTCTCTTTTCGTTAACCTTGAGATTGCAATTAAAATTGTCCGCGGAAATATGAAAATGCTTGGTGCTTATGTTGCTCACATAGGAATTGCTTTATTCATTCTTGGCGTTATTGGTTCCGCTGCTTACAGCACTGAAAAAAATATTGATCTTATAAAAGGCGAACCTAAAGAAGCATTTGGATATCAGATGACTTTCACCGGCTTTCAGTCAATTGAAAACAATACCAAGTATGCTTTTAATGTTGATATAAAGAAAGGCGACAAAGTATATTCCATATCTCCCATAATGTACATAAGTGAATTCAATAATGGACTGATGAGAGAACCAGCGATCCTCACAACATTTACTAAAGACATTTATGTTTCTCCTTTAGGATATGAAGAAGGAGATCGTCGTGCTCAGGATGGCTCGGTATTTCAACTTGAAAAGGGTGGTTCAGTAGAATTTAACGGAGTAAAAATTATATTTACTGAATTTGATATTTCACCTGAGACTATGCAGGCAATGCAGCAAGGAAAAGATTTTGAAATGGGAGCTAAGTTTGCGGCCGAAATGAAAGGAATACGAAAAGAATTTGAGCTTAAAAGAAAAAGTATCAGTGGTAAAATTGAATTTACTTCAGAATCAATAAAAGATTTAAATCTTAAAGTTGAGCTCTTAAATCTTCAGGCTGGTAAAATTGATTTTGCTCTCTCAACTCTTGATGGAACCCAGAGGCAAAAGGTTGAGGAGAAGAAAGAAATTCTTTCTGTAACTGCAAGTGTTAAACCTTTTATTAATTTTGTATGGATTGGTGTAGCAATAATGGTGATAGGTTTCTTTGTTTCAGTTGTAAGAAGATTGCCCGAATCCTTTGTGAAATAAATGTAGATTGTAGATTAATAAACTTAAGGGGCGATTAAGTCGCCCTTTCTGGTTTTAAAGCCTATTTTTTATCGCTTATTATTTTCCCAAAAGTTAATTAAACAAAAAAATATTTTATTACAGCAGCAAAAATTATATCGGTACTCTATATAATATTCAATAATTTATTTTGAGGATTGCTTCTCTTTCCGATTTCTCATATCAAAATTTTAGATAATTTTATTAAGTCTAACGAATTGTCCTTTCATTTTTCCGCTGATTTAGTCAGATAACCTAATGTGTAGTTTTTATTTTGCATTAGGTTTATAATTTTAAATTTACAGGTGAAGTTAAATTGAACCTCATAAAATACAGGAGGAGAAAATGAAAATGTTCATAGTTCTTTTTTTAGTTGGTTCTCTTGCAGTAAATTTTTTAATCGCTCAAAAAAATAATGAGCAGATAAAGTTTAGTTCAAATGCAAAGAAAAATTTAATTATAGCTTTGAATTCTGATATTACAGGTCTAAAAAGAAGTGCTGTTTATTTTGCAGGCTATTATAAAATTCAGGAAGCGGTTAATCCTTTAGTAAAAGTGCTTAACTCTACTTCAACTGATTTATCGTTAAAAACATTAGCTGCTTATTCATTACACCAAATAGGTGATAAAGAATGTTTGGATGCTTTGAAAAAAGCTGCTAATTATAGCAATGATAAGCGTCTCTGTTCAAAGTGTAAATTGATGTATGAAGATTTAATTCAAGAAAAATCCGGAGTTGTTTATCAATGAGTAAAAATATTCTTTTATTTTAATAACCCGCCGCTGTTTAGTGACGGGTTTTTTTATTTAGCCACTTAATTCTCAAAAATTATTAAGAAAAAAAATAAAGAATCAGTATGGTGATATTACCTTTGGCATTTGTAGGTAATTCTAAAATCATTTCTGAAAAAGAGAGAAAACCTTTGAGGGAATATTTTCTCCCAAAATAAGACAAAACAGGTAAAAATTACCTTGAATTTAATCTTCAAATAAGGTAGAGAAGCGAAAAAAAAATAATCATCCTGTATCCCGTCAAATTTGTTTCAGTAATAATGAACTATTTCTTTTCTTATTTAACATTTAACAGCAAAATATTTTTATGAAATAAGAAGTCGATATGCGGCTATATACCGATTTTTATAATCTACTTTTAAGATCAGAGTGGCACTGAACATGAAGCAATAGAGCAGGTTTTTATTCTTATATATGCGAAAACTTATTTGTAATTATTACATCGTCAGAAGAATTATCATCATAAATTATAAAAGATTTTAGGATTGGAGGAAGAAATGGATCTTCGCAAAATAGCTTTTCTTGAAACATATACTTTGGAAAATGATGCGGGTATAATGGGAGCAATTCTCGTAACTGATGCTGATACAAAGCCGCTTGAGTTCAGAGTAACTGCACCAATTAAACCTACAAATTTTCAGAAAACTCTTTATGGAGATGTTCTTCTTGAGCACATCTTAACAGAACTTGTTTCTGTTCCTCTCCTTAATGCAATTAATGAGGAGATTGATCTTATTCTTGTTCGCGATGCTCTCTTCATGGGAGTCAATGAAAAACAGGGTATAAGAGTGGTAAGAGTTATGAATGAAGAGGATAAAAATTTCAAAGCAAGTAAATCTGTTCAGGAACTTGCATCTTCAAACGGAAGCCCCAAAACTTATGTTGAAACTTCTAAGAAATTTGAATCAGAATTAGCGGAGATAAAAGCAAAGCTCAGTTTTCTATCAGAGCATAGAAACCTGGTAGAACCATTCGATAGACTAAAAGTTGCCTGTGAACAGGTTCATCTTCAGAAAACCGGTGACTAAGTTCCTAAGCCAAAGGCAGATAAATTGAATGTACAAAACTATCAGGAAAAAAGTCGCTTCTACTGTTTCAGAAATTGAAAGAAGTGAAGACTTTGCCTGGGGTAAATGGCTTAAAACACCTTCGATGGCTGAACATACTGTCGAGGGTTTTCAGACTTCACTTCTCGATACCAACCATCTTAACTCCTGGTTAGAAAAACCAGCATTTCAGAAAAAAAGATTTGATTTCAGAGAAACATTTGTTTTCCCCGAATCTAAAAACCTTCATCCTAAAAAATCTAAGACCCACATCATTTTTTTTAGTCTTACAGAAACTAAAGTAAAAAAATTAAGACTCTTTGACAGGCAATTTAAATTTGAGCATAAGCCAGAAAAAGTTGAGCTCGGAAATATTCCCGTTAAGATGATGGAAGTTAAATGGAATTTACCTCAAACGAAAATTGAAGAGAAGTCATGGGAATTAAAGCCGGCTATTTTAAAAATTGATTTACTTAAAGCAGATAATTTAACACCTGATAATTATGCAGGCAAAGAATTTAAAGTTGAATTTAAAGCTGTAAAAGCTCCTCAAAAAATTTATAAAGTAAAGATCACCGGTTTAGATAAAATAAAGCTTGCCAAAATATATTACCTTAAAAACATTAGTCTGCACGATGTAAGAATATTAAGGGATTCGTATAATCTTCTCGCAAAACCTGCAGTTCAACAGGAAGAACTAAAATATTTTGTAACTGAAGTTGAGACAAAGCCTGAAGTTTTACAGGAAGATGCTGTCATTGAGGAGATAAAACCTATTGAAATAGTTGAGCAAACAGGAATATATAATGAGTTTACTAATAAGAGTGTCGATCAGCAAATGGCTGAACTACTCTCTGGTAAATTCAATCCTGATGAGGAGATAATAGAGAAAGAAATTTACCAGCAAACAAAAAGCAAAGAAGAAATAAATGTTCCTGTCTTAAATGAAAATGTTCCTGAAGAGAAAGAGGAGAAAGTTATTGAGACTCCCCATGTAGCAGAGGAAAAAATTATTGAACAGCCAAAGGAAGTTGAACCTGATGAAGTTGAAGAACCCGACGAAGTTGGTGAAAATGAGCGTGAAAATGAATTTGAATCCCTTTATTACTTCCAAGAAACTGGTGCTGAATTCTTGATGGAAAGTAAGCGTGCCCTTTTATCAGATGAAATGGGATTAGGAAAAACTGTACAGGCAGTTGCTGCTTTAAAAAATCATTTTACCAATAAAAAAATTAAATCTGCTATTATTATTTGTGAACCAACTGAAATTGGAAGCTGGGGAAAAATACCGGGAGATATTGATGGATGGCTGGGACATTTTCATCAAAGAGCGCCTGAATTAAAAGTTGAAGCAGCGAATGGTACCCCACAAGAGAGAAGCAAACAATGGAAGAATTTGCCTGATGTTTTAGTTCTTTCTTATGATTCTTTCTTTTTTGATCTTGAAGAAAATATTATTGAGTTAAAGGAACTAAAAAAAAACATCTGCTTAATTTTTGATGAAATTCAGATTGTACTTGGTCATAAAAATTATAACACTCAAAAACTTTCCAGGGCAATTAATCCAAAGTATCTCTGGGCGCTAAGCAGTTATCCTGAAGAAGCAATTAAGGGAAAATTAGAAAAAGTATTTAAAGAGAAACTCTCAATTAAAAATTATCTTGGAAGATCAAAGAAAGAAATTGAAAGTGGACTTCCGGGAATTATCTGGCAGAATAAATGGCTTAATCTTGATGAAGAACAGATTGAGGAATATAATGAAGCGTTCGCTACTGCAAAAGAAAAAGTGCAATGGTTTCTTGAATCCGGTAACCCTCTTAGGTTTAATGCTAATGTTTTTACACTTCTTCATCAACTTAAACAGGTCTGCAATTTCTCTGAGAAGAAAGGAAAGAGCAGTAAAACCAATGTATTACTTGAACATGTAAACCGGATCGCAGAAAACAGTCAAAAAGTCGTAATCTTTTCGCAGTATGATAAAGCCGGGACAAAGAAGATTGAAGATGTGTTGAAGAAAAACAGTATCAAATTTCTCTCTTATGCACCTGGGATGTCAACCAAAGAAATGGAAAATGTTCTTAAGAATTTCAGCGGCAGTACTTCTTTAACAGCATTGATTGCTGGTGTTAAACCCTCAAGGGTAAAAATCCCAGCGGGGAATATTTCTTATGTAATTCATTTTGATCTATGGTGGAATCCAGCCTCATTATGGCAGACAGAGGAATCAGTAATTGGTTCTTCAAAAGGGGAACAGAGCCTAAATGTTTACAGCTATTTAATGAAAGATACTGTTGAAGAAAGAATTCATTCGCTACTTTTTAAGAAAGGATTTCTCAACAAGCATATAATGGAAACAGTAAATCCTGATTCTATTACAGAAATGATTACTAATCCTGAATGGCTCGAAATATTTGATATGCCTGATGAGGAATATAAACAAAGATATCAAAAAGGACTCCTTGAAACTGAAAAGAGGATTGATAATTATTCAACTACCGAATTTACAGAAAGGGGTAAAAACTTTTTTGCAAAACTTGGTTATAAGAATCTTGATACAATTGAAAATAAAACTAATGACTCATTTGACGTCAGGCTACTTTTTAAGAAAGGATTTCTCAACAAGCATATAATGGAAACAGTAAATCCTGATTCTATTACAGAAATGATTACTAATCCTGAATGGCTCGAAATATTTGATATGCCTGATGAGGAATATAAACAAAGATATCAAAAAGGACTCCTTGAAACTGAAAAGAGGATTGATAATTATTCAACTACCGAATTTACAGAAAGGGGTAAAAACTTTTTTGCAAAACTTGGTTATAAGAATCTTGATACAATTGAAAATAAAACTAATGACTCATTTGACGTCAGGGGAATTTTTAAGAAAGCTAAATTCGATCAGCAGATGAATGCAAGATTTTTACTTAAAAATGATGTAACTGAGGAAGAAGTTAAGGCAAATCTTGCTGAACTTAAAGAAAAAACAAACCAAGGTAAGCATTTCCTTATCACAAAGGGATCTTTTAAGGGCGATGATGTCTTTCACTATAATGAAGCATTGATAGACCGAAGACTGCTTACCAAATATTTCTACCAGTTTATAGTTATATAGTTCTCAATTTTACTCTTCTTCCTAATTACCTATTTTAGATGCGACAAAAATCTATTTATTAGTTTTGATAGTGAATTGACAAACAATGAAACTTCTAATTATCACAATAATTTTTGGTGTAACCTCCACAATTATTAATTCGCAGGAGTTAAACAAACTACCAGTTATAGATTCATTAAAGATTGATAATAATTCTATTGAAAACCTTTTCTACAAACTCGATGAATTTGAATTTTATAGAGATTTAACAGAATTAAAACGTGATTTCAGTATTAATGCTGAAACAGCAAAACTCTGGTTAGAAGCATCATTGAACACCCTAAATAAATCTTCATTTAATAAAGAAAATAATCTTACACCGGGTTACCTTCACTCATCATTATATGAACAATATCTTGAAGATTCAAAATTCAATCCTTTTAGAACAGCACTTGGAATGATACAGGCAGGAGCAGTGGGTTATCTGGCATACAGACATATTAAAAAGTGGGTAATTAAAAAGTAAATAAAATTTCTAATTCAGTGAGTAAATTCATTAAAACCAACTATGATTTAAATGATAAGGAAATTATATCTGCAATTGATGAACTCTCACTCTGGGCTGCGCCATTTGGATTGAAGCTTCTCGAAACAATTAAGCTGAAGAAAAATATTACTGCCCTTGATATAGGTTTTGGTTTAGGATTTCCGCTGCTTGAAGTTGCAATGCGGCTTGGTGAATCCTGTAAAGTTTATGGCATTGATCCATGGAAAGCTGCAATTGAAAGAGCAAAGTTTAAAGCAAAGATATATGAGTTAAAAAATATTGAATTTATTTTAGGAGTTGCAGAAAATATTCCGCTTCCTGATAAATCAATAAATCTAATTACAAGCAATAATGGAATTAATAATGTTGAGGATTTAGAAAAAACTTTTATGGAATGCAACCGTATTTCAAAAGCCAATGCTCAGTTTGTTTTTACTTTTAATCTTGGTGGAACTATGATTGAATTTTATAATGCTTTTGAAGAGGTTCTGAACGATAAAGGAATGCTTAATGAGATTGGAAATATTAAGGAACATATCTATACAAAAAGAAAACCGATTTATGAAGTTAAAAAATTAGTAGAAGGAAATGGATTTATTGTAAACAATATTATTAAAGATGAATTTTGTTATCGCTTTACAGATTGCAGCGCAATGATGAATCATTTCCTGATTAGACTAGCTTTCCTTGAAAGCTGGAAGGATTTAATTCCTGAAAAAAGACAGGCAGAAGTTTTTGATGAGATAGAAAATAAGTTGAATAAATTTGCAGCTAATAATAGAGAACTTAAGCTAACTATTCCTTTTGCAGTATTTGATTGCAGTAAGCTGTGATGTTTTTATGTTTCATAATTGGTTTCTACTTTTTTCTTTAGTAAAAAACCAGAAAGCTCTATAAGTCCTCCCGACAGAGAAACAAGAGCCATATTAAAAAATAAGAGGAAAGAATAAGCAATGGCATCGTCGGCTTTTACTCCATAATTTCCTAATAAAAAAATAAGTGAACCCTCTCTGATTCCTAATCCGGCAAATGAAACAGGAAGCATTGTTAAAATGCTTATCGTTGCACGGATCCAGGCAATGTCAAAAAAAGTAATATTAATCTTTAAGGATAAAGCCAGTAAATAAGCAGATGTAATTCCTAATGAATGGTAGAAAAATAATAAGCTGAAGATGCGGCTACTATCTTTGATTGTAAGTTTCCTGAATTTTTGCATTGAACCTAAAAATTTTACAATACTATTTTTGATTAATTGGGAAACAGGTATGGAAAGAATCTTCTCTTGAAAAAAAGATAATGATCTTGAATTAAGCAAAAGAAAATATGAAGACATTATAATTAAGAAGATTACTGACCACACTATAATCAGTTTAATTTCTCCTTTCGTTGTAAGAATCGGAAATGAATAAAATATTCCTGTAAAGATTAACATAAGAATCTCAAGGACACGATTAAAAACGACAACTGCAGCGGCATCTGATCTTCTTCCGTGTTTGGAAAATTTAAACCATTTCACTGCCCCGCCCGAAATCATTCCCGGCAGAAATAAATTGTAAAACATTGAAACGATGTGAATTTTTAATATCTGAAGAGTTGAAATAATTATTCCCTGAACTCTGGTCAGATAACCTGTTTCAAAAGCCGATAAGAAATTGCAGATTAAATAAATGAAAAAGCTTATAATAATTAACAGATAATTCGCAGATCCTAAAGAGTTTATAATTTCTTTAAGAGGTATTTTATAAAATAAGATAGTAAGTACAACTCCGGAAATTATAAGCTTTAAAAAAAATATGATTTGTTTTTTCATTTCAGATTTAGCATAAACTTATCTTATAAGATATCTTCGATAACTTTGCCATCATAATCTTCAGGAATGGGAATATCCAGAAGATGAAGAATAGTTGGAACCAAATCAATTATATGTTTCTTTTCAAAAGCTGAATTTATTTTTATATTTTTTCCAGCCGCTAATAAAAATCCTTCAGGACGATGATTGCCGCTTCTGCCATCAGGATTAATCCCTGGTGAGGGCCATTCCAGTTCACCATATTCTGATGAAATTATTTTTTTATAGTTTATCGCAGGTTTAAATTTCCATTTTACTATAATATCGGGTAAATTATTAAATCCACTACCCTTATAATAAATTTGGTCACTTCTGCTTATGCTTTCTACTACAGGTTCTAAATCATTTGCATCTTTAAAAGTTTTCAATCCTTTAATTACTTTATTGCAAAGCCAATCATATTCTTCACCTTGTTCAACTATACCTTCCTTTTCTCTTCCTTTTAAATTAATTCTGATATAACCCTGAAGATCGGCAACTAAATTAAATACTTTAGTTGTGGTCCAGTCTATTTTACCCATTCGCCAATAGGCTGTCATTTTATCTTGCAACCAAAATGGCAGGAACTTTCTAAAACTTGATCTCCATTCCAATGGAACTGCATTTCTTAATTTTTTTATGAAATTATCACTTTTAATTGTATCTGATTTCGCTTTACCATTTAAAATCCTTGCGATCATTTGAGGCAGCATAGTATCAGCAAGAGTGGTATTCGCTCCCATTCCATGCAATGAGAAAATTAAAACCGTAACCTCATCAGCTATGCTATTTAAAATTTTTCCAATAGCCTCATCGCAGGATTGATAGATATCCCTTAAAGCATTATTAAATTGAAATTTCTGTTCTTCTGAAAAATCACCTTTTATATTTGTTGGTGCCCAAAATTTATGTCCTCCTCTGTGCGTGGAAGAAAAACAGCATAAAAATAAATTCCATTCTTCATCTTTAATTAAAGCAGTAACAAGTTCAGTTTCTTTTTTATTAGCGTTGATCAACTCATCTTTTAATTTTAAAAGATCAGCCATTTCCTGAAGTCCGCCTACTTCGTCATTGATGGGAGAATTCCCAAAGTTTTTTACTACCCAGTTGATTTTTTCTTTTGGAAAAGATGATATAGGATAAATCCTGTCATGCAAAGCCCAGCCTGAAATTTCTATCCCATTAATAGGTGATTGCGGAAAAGTCAAAGGAATATCTACTGTAATTACTCGACAATTACCTTTATCGCCATTATCAAGCCAAGGTGATTTGCCAAGCTGCCTCCAGAAAGGAACTACAGGTATCCAGTCGGGATTTGGTCGTTCATAATCCATTTTATTACTGTTCCACTGAAGATAATGGTAAAAGCCATGTTTTCCCGGAAGAGTTGATGTGTAGAAAGTTGGCCAGGTTGACCCTACCAGCCAGTCAGCTGAAGAATTTAATCTTCCATAGGTTCCCTTTAAACGCAAAGATGCCAAATTTTTTAAATACCCCTCACCCATCCATCTTTCAATTAAGCTTGGTTCAGCAGCATCCAAACCAATAGCAAGAATTTTTTTAGTTGATTTCATAAAAAAATTTCCTTTCCGCTTTTACTAATTGAAATACGAGTTGCTTCAACTGCTAGTATTGAAGCAATTCCATCTTTGATGCCGGGATGAGTCTGATTATTTAATCTGATTAAGTTGAAAAAATTCCTTAATTGTATTTCATATGTCTTTTTTATGGGAGAAGTTTTTTTCATCAGTTTTCTTTTGATCATATCATTTAAATCAAGAAATGATCTGAGATTTCCGCGTTGCGGTTTTATTCTTACTGAAGAAAGAGTTATAAAAAAAGTCTCATCGTTACTTCTTACTTTAATTGATTTTATTGTTTTATTTGAATGTGAAAGATGACATTTAATAGAAATTCCGCTGGAAATTTTAACATTCATTTGAAAAATATTTTTACCTGTTGAAACAGCAGATATTGATTTTATATCTTTATTAAAGATGAATCTTATTAAATCAAATAAATGGGGACCTAAATCATCCAGGGGATCACTTTTGAAAGAAACCGGGTTCCATTTGCTGTAATTACCCGTAAAGACTATTTCTGCAAAATCAATTTTATGATTTACAGATAACTTATCTTTCAGGTCAACAACCGGCTGCCAATACCTATGATTAAAACCCATCATAAGTGAAGCATGTGAAGATGATTCGATTTCAATTAATTCTTTTATTCCCTCCATAGATAAAGCTAAGGGTTTCTCGACCAAAACAAACTTATTATTTTTTAATAAAGTTGAAGCTGAGATAATGTGATTATCAGGTGGTGTGCTTATAATAGCTGCATCTATTTGTTCAAGTAAATCTTTTCTGCCAGTAGGCAGGTTGTTTTTAAGCGAACTATATGTATTGCAGTTTTTGAAATTTTTAGAAATTAATTCTCTTCTTTCCTCAATGGGATCTACTGCTGCAATCACTTCAACATCTGAAAATTTCTTTATGGCGGGCAGATAAATTAATTCGGCTGCTCTGCCGCACCCAATCAATCCGATTTTTAATGAAGGATTCAATTTTCTTCTTTCCGGAAATCAGTTAATGCAGGCTGCCATTGAGGCATGCCTTCAGCTAAGAATTTTTGATTACCTTTCCGGAATCCTTTCATCCAGGCAGATAAACCTAAAATTAAAAAAGGGAAATAAAATACAATTCTTAATATTCCAACAGGATTCCATTGCAATGTACGGACTGAAATATAAATTAATCTTTTGCAACCGAAAAAAAATGAATAGAAAAAATTACTCTTGGATTTTTTATGTCTGGAAGAAATTTTCAAATTTAAATATCCTCTGTGGAATCCAAGACTTTCATTATGCTTCATAAACTCTGTAAAGTTTTTTCTGCCGCTATGATATACAACTATTTGAGGATTAAAAATAATTTTATCTTTACATATTCTAATTGCAGACTCACTAAATTTTACATCTTCGCCTGTTTCAATCTGTTCCAGAAACCCACCTGTCTTAATAAATAATTCTTTGGTAATTCCTAAATTGCACGCCGGGAAATGACTAATATTATTTGATGGACGATGCTTCTGGAAATCGGGGAACTGCAATAAATTATCAATAGATGCAATTGGATGAAATGGGTATAAATTAATTATCGGGCCTATAACTATTTCATTTCCATCTTTTAGTGATAAAAAAATTTTAAAAAGCCAGGTTGAAAAAGGGACACAATCTGCATCTGTAAAAGCTAAAAGGTTTGATTTCGAATTTAATACGCCAAGATTTCTTGCTTTTCCAGGATACATTAAGGAATTAGAAGAAATTAAAATTACATTTGGTTTGGAATTAATTAATTGTTTTACTTCCTGATCATTTCCACTTTCCATAACTATTACTTCAAATGGATAATTAAATTCCTGATTTTGTAATCCCTTTAAACAATTTAATAAATCCTTCTTGTCACCGCAAAAAGGAATTATAACAGAAATTACCGGAGAAGAAATTCGGGAGTTCTTATTAGAGTTCATCTTTTTAACAGGCTTAAAAAACCACGTGCTTGTGAAATCAATATTTTAAATTCTCCAAGGGAGAGTTCCTTAAAGAAAATAAATAACCCTTTGAAAGGAAAAACAAAACTGAAAATTAAAAGCTGAAAAAGGTTTGCATGTTTTCTTATCAAATAAAAATAATTTTTTACTTTTGAAAATTCATATTCATTGGCAATTCCTCCTCTTCCTTTTTTCCCACCCTTATGATACATGATTGCCCTGTGATTGTAAAAAATTTTAAAACCTTTTTTTCTTGTTCTTATTGAATAATCAACGTCTTCCCATCCATATGGATTAAATCTTTCATCATATAATCCAACTTTGTCTATTAATTCCCTGCTGATCAAACATAAACCACCTGCAGAAGGAATAGATTTGGATTGATCAAATTGTCCTTTATCTTTCTCACCATTACCTATATCAGCAATTTTACCTGTAAAAAGATTGACAGACATTCCTCCTGCATATCCAATTATCGATGGTGAATTCATCATATAACATTTTGGTGTAACAATGCCCACGTTTTTATCAGCATCAAAAGATTTAACCATTTCTGAAAGTGCGTGTTTTTCAACAACCACATCATTATCTAAAAACAAAATGAATTTATAATTCAAATTTTCATTAGCATAATTAATCCCCATATTTCTTCCTCCCGCAACTCCTAAATTTATTTTACTCTCAATTAAATGAATATCCGGATAAATTTTTTTTATTGCTGGAGCAGAATCATCCGTGGAATCATTATCAACAATAACAATTTCAAATTCTTTGTATTCCAGTTTATTGATACTATCAAGACACTCAAGAAGATCATCTCTTTTATTATGATTTAAGACAATTATAACTACAAGATCTTCCAATGTTTTATTAATCTTTTTCAGGATATTTTTTCAGAATAAACAAATGACTTTAAAGACGGGATCACTTCTTTGTAAAGGTTAGTATGTCTTTTTGCCGCGTATTCCCAGCTAAATTTTTCTTCTACTCTTTTTCTGGCAGCTTGACCAAGTTCCTGACATAAAACGGGATTTTCTATTAGTTGCAATAAAGCATTTCTTATTGCAGAAGGATCTTTTGAAGGAACAAGCAATGCAGCATCACCAACAACTTCTGCACAACCTGTATTATCTGTAGTAATTATTGCCAGGCCGGCTGCCATTGCCTCAAGAAGTACTATAGGAAAATTTTCCGATTCAGAGACAAAGACAAATATCATAGAAGATTCATAAAGATTTTTCAGTGTATCGGATTTATTATCAATGTATCCAAAGAAATTCACATTAAGATTTAATTTGATTACTTGACTCTTTAAATTTTCAAGGTAAGGTCCATCACCCACAATATTTATTTCAAATCCATGTTTCAGACCTTGTAAAGCACTAAGAAAATACTGAGTTCCTTTTCTTTCAAACATTCTGCTGACAACTAAGATGCGTTGTTTTTTAATCTTTATCGAGGAAAATTTCGTGAGATTAATTCCGTTTGGCAAAAGTTCGGTTTTAATATTCTTATCCACTTTAAGAACAAGATCCTGTAAGGACTCACTGGGGCAAATAACTTTCAATGAATTATTTATAATTCTTTTCCATAATGGAAGAATCATACGATGAAGAAATACAAATCTATTGGGATTATAACCTGGTACATCTGATCCATGTGCAGTTAATATATAAGGTAAATGGGTTAATTTATTAACAATGTAAGCAAGAATTCCATCCGGATATACGAAATGTGTATGGTTGATATCGTAATTATTTTTTTTACACAATTTAAGAATTAAAGGTAAGGCTGAAATCAGGTAAGTTATCATTTCAAATGGAGTGCAGATATTGGCTTTTAATCGCAGACATTTTACGTAGTAGATATTAAGACTTTTTACTTTTTTATAGCTTTGAAGATTTTTAAAACCCATTGTGACAAGATCAACTTCATGTCCCTGTTTTACCAGTTCTGAAGTCAATCCCTGAACAACTTTAGCCCCGCCTCCGCCGATAGGGGGATATTCATAGCAAAGCATTAATATCTTCATTTATTAAAATATTTTAATGGAATTGAAATGATCTTAATATAGAGAAAAAATTTGTTTAAATTTGAGAAGGTTGCAAGTGTCAATAATAAATGAGAACTTTTATATTTTCGAAACAGGAAAAAGGTGATCAGAAATTGTCGTTCCAAACTTATTTCGAAAGATACTGAAACAAGTTAAGTAGTTGGTAACTGATCTAAGTTGTTCCGAAAGAATTCAGCTTTGTTGTCAATATTTTCCAGGAAAAGATCAGGATCGGTATCATTATCAATATCTATAAAATAAGGTGCGGAAAAATTCTTTACTGTAACACCTGAGACACTGAAAACCGAATCAACCTTAAGCCAGTTTTGGGATTGAATATTAATTGAAAGGATAAAAAGCAGCAGCAGTAACATGTATTTCACTATTAACTCCGGAAAAATTTCAATGCCAATTCTAAAATAGATAATTTTTTCCTGAGTAATAAACTAGTTTATTTATTATAAGTTATATCTATAAGTTTATATCCAGGATTTTTATCTCTCACCAGCACTGTATTGCTTTTAAAGTTATAACTTTCACCTTTTTTAAGATTACCTGCATTTACTTTTAATGTATCTAAACCGGATTTATATGTAATTACTATCCCTGAAAAATCCATATCACTTATATTTGTGATTGTTCCTTCAATTGATATATAAGAAGGCGGAGTTGAAACTGATGGCGCATTTTCATCCATACCCGAAGGCTGTGTAACAATTATATGATCTGTCAAATCGAAGTTCTCTTCCTTGTTAAGAAAATAATATAAACCGACTGCTATTGCTGCCAAGAATAAAAAAGTAATTAATGCTTTCATTAGATATTCCTTCCTGAGAATAATTAATCTTTTGAATTAACAGGAACATACAAAATAGGATTGAAAGTTCTAACTTATTTTATTCTGATTTTTTCAATTAAATAATATTATTTTAGAAAAACTTCTAAAAGAAATTATACAGATCTAAGAATGAAATCCTTAACGGTTATTTTAACAATCTTTTGCTGCTTTAATATCCCTGCTCAAATCACCATTGAAGAAAAAGAAATTTCTAATGGGGTTGTTCATAAGAAAATAATTAATACTAAAGATACACTTTCCATCAACATTCTCAGTATTGATTTAGCAGGAGATAAATATATTCTTAGATCAGTGAAAGCGAAGAACAGATTAAATGCAAAAGAAACCACAAGTGAAATGGTGGAAATGTTGAATGATTCAGGATACAATGTAATAGCTGCAGTCAATGCAGATTTTTTTGAAGATAATGGCGAAGTTGTAAATAATATGGTCTCCGAAGGTAATTTTGTAAAAGGAGTTAAGTTCACAGATTCTCCATATAATCCTTTTGTTAACTCACAATTTGCTGTAACATTTGATAACAAGCTGCTTATTGAACAGTTTGTTTTTAACAGCAACATCATTCTTCCGGGTGGCACTTTAAAAGAAATAAATAAAATTAATTCTATTGCTGACAGCAACTCTCTTTCACTTTTTAATTCATACCAGGGAAATTACACTCCTTCAACACCAGATAAGTGGAAAGTTGTGGAATTTGTTTTAAATCCAATAGAAAATAATCTTGACACTTTAATTTTTGTGGTTGATAAAATTTTTAAAGGTGGAAATACTAAAATTAATGAAAATGATTTTATTCTTTCTTCAAATAATAATTTTGCATATTATCTTGAAAGAGAATTGGTTGAAGCAGATACAATAAAATTTTTTCTTAAGCTTAGTCCTTATTATTCCGGAATAAGGACATTGGTTGGAGGATGGCCAAGATTGGTATCAGATGGTAAAAATGTTATTAAAACAAACAGTAAAATTGAAGGAATTTTTCCAAACTTTTCAGTTATTAAGCATCCAAGAACAGGAATTGGTTTTTCTAAAGACAGCACTATAATTTATTTTATAACAGTTGATGGAAGACAGGAGACAAGCAGGGGAATGAGCTTAGAGGATTTTGCGGATCTTATGATTTCCGAAGGTGTTTACCAGGGATTAAATCTTGATGGCGGCGGCTCAACAACTATGGTTATAAACAATAAGGTGGTTAATAATCCTTCAGATTCTACAGGGGAAAGAGAAGTAGGAAATTGTTTGGTTTTGATAAAGAAGTAAGAATGTTTTGGTCTACAAACTTAAGTCTCTTCGGACCTTCTTTTCTAACAATAAAGATCTTTTTACATATCAATTTTAAATGTTGGCTGGGAGATAAACTCCCAGCCCTATCATATATTTCTTACTTTAAAAGAATCATCTTATTCGTTTCTACAAAGCTTCCTGCTTTTAACTGATAGAAATAAACTCCGCTTGGCAGATTAGCGGCATTCCAGTTTAACTCATAAGTGCCTGCTGGTTTTTCTACGTTAACTAAAGTTTCTATTTCGCTGCCGAGTATGTCAAACACTTTAATTACAACATTTGATGATTGAGGAATTGAGTATTTTATTTTAGTATTTGGATTAAACGGATTAGGATAATTCTGCGAAAGCAAAAACTCTGTTGGTATTTCATAAAGCTCTTCTTCAACTCCAACAGGGGGGATTATTAATTGAAGTGTATCTTTCCAGTATGGCCACCCATTGCTTGTAATTTCAGCTATAAAATTAAATTGATCATTGAAAAGTGAATCAATGACTTGGACTAATATCCAATTATTAGCAGCTACTGTAGCACCAGGTATAATATCCGGCAAATTACTATAACCAGAACCAATTGAAAATATCCACGGATCATCACAATAAAGTCTGATCTTGGCTCCTGATATAGTCATACTGGTTCCATAATTTTTAACATATGGTTTTACACCATACTGAACATTCGAAATCTTTACATAGGCAACACTATCCATTTTTAATGGTCCAGCAGTTGTAAATTTTAATTTATTATTAGAAGAATAAAAATTTGATGGTATGTCTAAACCTGTTTGTTTGAATCTTATTTTATAAAAATTTTCATCAGAAGTAGCAAAAAACAATTCACCATCAAAGGTTGAATCAGTTTGATTGAGTTGAAACTCATTGAGTAAGCTATCATTTGGATTTAGCAACTGTGCATAAACATTGCTTGTGTGGTTATCTGGATTATTTTCAATTGCAGATATCCTAAGAGTATCTATCAATGGTCTGCAGTAACTTAAGTTTAATGATTCATTTTTAATATATGGTGGATTTTCAATTATCCCCGGACCCCAGGCGTATACTATATTTGAATAAAGATTTTCTTCCGCTAGCGGGAATATCCTTTCGGGTATAGGCCATGACCCATCGATATGATTTCCAACTTCCGGAAGTATCCCAAAAATTTTATTTTTTTCAGATGTTTCACCATACATCCAGTCATCAGAATAGCCATTAACAGGATAATTTTCCGGAGGTGGAATATAGATCCCATTTCTATAACCATTCAATGCAATCGCTAGTGTTATGAGGTTATTAAAAATTGTTGAATCAGGCGTTTGTTCCAGGTTATATCCCCAAGGTGGGAATATAACATTCCAATGAGTGTGATAGCTACAACTGACAATAAAATTATTATCGATACAATACTCTCTGAACGATTGAGATTCTGGTTCTGAGAATGGTCCGGTTCCCCTATATTCACTATTGGATGGATACGGACTTGAGCCTATATCATCATAACCCCACATATAACCAAAGTTACAATTAAGATTCACACCGAATACTCCACCGCCATTATCTCTCCTATTTTTCCTCCACATTCCGCCTCCATTTGGACTGATTTGTTCATTATAAGCATAACCATCAGGATTAATTACGGGCATAAAATATAGTTCCCTGTTATCTACCAGATAAGTTATTTCGGGGTTAATTCCGTAATTTTCAAGCAGGTAATACATAAAATAAATTACTGTCATCATTCCCATTGGCTCACGCGCGTGTATCAAAGCATTATAAAAAACCTCTGCTTCACTTTCATTTAAGTCCGGATTATCTGAAATTTTCACTGACCATATGGCCCTTACTTCAATAGATGCACCAATCGAATCCTTTACTGTTATTAGATTTGGATACAGAAGTCTCATTGTATCTAGTTGAGCAACAACTTCACTAAAAGTATAAAACCCTCCCATACTTCCATATCCAAATCCTAATGGTTGACAAGGTTTTTTAAGTTTGATTTTTTCCCTGGATTCTTTTGTACGTTCTAGGTAATCCTTTGTTACATCATCGATAATTATTTCATACAGGTACCCGGATTTTTTTAGTATGTCAAGTTGAAAGCTATCCAGCAATGCATCAAAGTAATTGTCCTGCAATTTGATATGCTCAAATCCTAAACCTTGTTTCCTCAGTTCGAATACATCTGATTGATCATTAATAAATATTCTTACTTCACTAACCTCTCTAATTATTAATTAAGAACTTTGCTGTTAGTTAAATCAGGATAGGCCATTTACCGTTTGTATTATCTTGCGAAATATGAGATTGGGAAAATGTCTGTAAACTTTAAAAACAAGAAAAGCTATGAAAATCAGCACTTTTTATGCGCTGATTTATTTTTCCATCCTTTGATTTTCCTCTGTATCATCATTGCTTCTTCTTTGGAAGCATATTCTTTACTAAAAACAATTTTCCAGGGACGATATCTGGATGTAAAACCTTTTTCAACGGTATTATGGTATTCTAATCTCTTTAATGAGTGTTTTGATATTCCGATATAATATTTATCTGCAGTTTCGGATTTTAATATGTATAGATAATGTTTCAAATAAAACAAAAAACCCCAATTTATCTTGGGGTTAATTCTTCGCTCCGCAGACAGGACTCGAACCTGTAACCCTCCGGTTAACAGCCGGATGCTCCACCATTGAGCTACTGCGGAATAAAGTTGATTTTTAACTCACAACTGCATCCCGATTTATCGGGATAACAGCTGGATGCACCACCATTGAGCTATCGCGGAATTTCTAAATTTAAGCGTACTAACTTAAAGACTAAGGCAACATTTGTCAAGGAAAACAGGACGCCTTGTAATATACTCTATTCATATAAATCCTTTTACACTTCATAAAGCTATCTTTTCAATTCCTTAATTGTTAACTTCATACAAGAAAAGAAACAATAATAAATTTTAAAAGGATAAAATGATGGAAAGCAAATCATTATTTAAACTTCTCTTATTCAGTCTCTTTGTCTTGTCATTTTCTCCTCTGCACGCACAGACAAAATTATATGAATTTGAATCTGCATATGTTAAAAAAACAACAACTACTTCTGGTTCCAGTATTGAGGTTGTTACAACGGAAGAGATTTTTATAACTGATTACGGAAAAAAATCTGCCAGCTATAAAACTGAAAAGAGAAATATTAAAATGCTAAAGAAGACTGAAGAATCAAGTTCTGTTCATATAATGGATGGAGAATGGATAATTACATATAACCCCAAAACAAAAGAGGGAACAAAGATGAAAAATGTTTTGGCAGATAAGTTTAAAAATATGTCTGAGAAAGATGCTGAGAAAATGGTAAAAGTAATGAAAGAGGCTCTGAAAACAGAGACAAAAGAACTTGGTTCTGAAACTGTTTCCGGGAAAAAATGTAAAGTTACGTTGGCTACCTCGAATATTGCCGGAATGAAAACAACAGCAAAGGTGTGGACGTATAAAAATTTTCTTATGAAATCTGAGAGTGAAAGTCTTGGAAATAAAGTTAAAGAAGAGGTTGCTGTTTTTAAGGAAGGGGAGAAGGTGGATAAGAATAAATTTATGGTTCCTAAGGATGTAAAGATTAAAGAAGTAAAATATTAATCTGAACAAAGTCTTTATGAAAAATGTAACATTTTTTCTAACCCCAAATGATGTTCAAATTTGTGAATTATGAATGAATTTTGAATGGATGAATGACTAAAAGATTATGAAGCTATGCATTATATTTGGAATATTGGAGTAATGTTTTTTGATGATTTCTCCATTTCTCCAACATTCCATTACTTCAAACATTGTGTAACATGAGTCATTAATATATTAATTCCACCATTCAATCATTAATTAAGTTATTCTTCCGGTTTACCTCTCATCGAATCCCAGATCATATAGATACAGATTAATATAAACATTACCAATGCTAACAGTTCAGCAGAATGGGATTCAAACCATTCAGCATTAACCCAATTGAAACCTGCATAACGCAGAATAGCACTCAATACTCCCATCAAAGCTCCGCCTGCAATAAAACCTGATGCAATTAAAGTTCCCCGTTCCCTTCTGGCATTATTTACTTTTTCATCTTTGCTCCTGGTGGAAACAAAATGTGCGATTAATCCGCCAATTAATAATGGGGTATTTAATTCTAATGGGATATACATTCCCAAAGCAAAAGCTAAGGCAGGTACTTTCAGCATTGTTAAAACCAAAGCTATAAAAGCTCCTGCTATATAAAGCATCCAGGGTGCCGGTTGTTGTGCCATTAAGGGTTGGATGACAGCAGCCATTGCGTTTGCTTGGGGAGCTACCAATGCGCCTTCACCGGTGAATCCATAAGTTTCATTTAAGATCAAAATTACATATCCAACTGTAGCTGCTGAAACTAGTGTTCCCAAAAATTTCCAGCTTTGCTGCTTGTAAGGAGAAGAACCGAGCCAATAGCCAACCTTCAAATCAGTTATAAATCCACCAGCCATTGAAAGTGCGGTACATACAACTCCACCGATCAACAATGCTGCTATCATTCCGGCGTTTCCGCTTAATCCTATTGAGACTAATACAATTGAAGAGAGAATCAAAGTCATTAAAGTCATTCCGGAAACCGGATTGGTTCCAACGATAGCTATTGCAGTTGCAGCTACAGTTGTAAAAAGGAAAGAAATTATGAGAACTATCAAAACACCTGCTATTGAATGATTAAAATTATTAACAACACCAAGCTGAAAGTATAAAAACAATAATATTGTTGTAATAAGAAGTCCTAATACTATAAAGCTCATCGGTAAATCTCTTTGTGTTCTTAGTTTTTCTGAAGATAACACTTTCTTCCCAAAAATTTCTTTTGCTGCAAGATTAATCGCAGATGAAATTATTTTTGATGATCTTATTATCCCTATAATTCCTGCCATTGCAATTCCGCCGATTCCTATATGACGGACATAATTTCTGAAAATTTCTTCAGCAGACATATCTTTAATCAGCAAAGAAACATTTGCTCCAATCGCTGAAGTCAAACCATCACCGATAAAAGAAACAACAGGTATAAGTACATACCACGAGACAAAAGAACCTGCACAAATAATGGCAGAGTATTTCAATCCAACTATATAACCTAACCCTGTAACGGCCGCACCGATATTAATTCTAAAAACTAATTTTGCTTTATCTGCAAGAACTTCTCCAAGTGCGAATACTCTGGTTGTAAAAACCTCACTCCACCATCCGAAAGTTGCGATGATGAAATCATAAAGACCTCCTATGATTCCGCTAACTACTAAAACCAAAGCTTGCTTTCCGCCTTTTTCTCCTGCTATAAGAACTTCGGTTGTTGCAGTTGCTTCAGGAAAAGGAAATTTGCCGTGCATATCTTTAACAAAATATTTTCTGAAGGGAATAAGAAATAAAATTCCAAGAATTCCCCCGAAGAGAGATGCTAAAAAGATTTTATAAAATTCAACATTTAAACTTAAGATGAATAAAGCGGGTATTGTAAAGATTGCACCAGCTACAATTAAACCGGAGTTTGACCCAATAGATTGTATAATTACGTTTTCACCAAGTGCATTCTTTCTTCTTGTTGCTGCAGCAAGACCAACAGCTATAATTGCAATTGGAATGGCAGCTTCAAAAACCTGCCCTATCTTTAATCCCAGATAAGCAGCGGCTGCTGAGAAAAGAATGGCCATTATAACACCCCAAATAACCGAGTAGAAACTGACTTCGGGAACTATTTTATTTGGCGGCATTACAGGGGTGTATTCTTCTCCAGGCTCTAATTCTTTGTAGGCGTTTGATGGCAGCCCTGCCAGGTTTTTAGTATCTTGAGATTCGTTCATGGCTGTTTCCTGTTTTGTAATTAAATTTCATTATTATTTTTTGCAGCAGGTAGTATTTTAAATGAAGGATAAAAATTTGAGGTTAGGATTTTATAGTTAATTCTTATTAAGGTCACAAAATCACTATTATAAAATGTTGCCACAAAATTAAGTACTTTTTGCAATAGATAACAAAAAAAAATTAAATTGAACTTCAGGATTAATAAAAAACCAATTCATTCCAATATATGTAAATACCTTTATTAAATAATTTCACTACATTAAAAGGATCCTAATAATGAAAAATAGAAGCTCTTTCCCGCGTGTTTTCTGGATAGCAAACGGAATTGAAGTACTTGAGAGATTTGCATATTACGGAATCTATATGGGTTTCGGAATTTATCTTCAACAGCTTGGATATTCTAAAGGAGATCTTGGTATTGTTCAAAGTATATTCCTTGCTTTCTCTTATCTCATTCCTTTATTTTCAGGAACCTTTGCTGATAGGTTTGGTTTCAAGAAAGTACTTATTGTAGCTTACCTTGCATATCTGCCTTCAATTCTTTTACTTATTGTTACAAAATCTTTTTCCGGAATTGCGTTAACAATGCTATGTATTGGTTTTGCAGCGGGAATATTTAAGCCGCTTATTTCTGCAACAGTAAGAGCAACAACTGATTCCACAAATAAATCCCTTGGTTTTGGAATATTTTATTGGATGGTAAATATTGGTGCTTCATTCGGTCCTCTTGTGATGGGAAAACTTAGAGGCATGTCCTGGGATTATGTTTTTTATACAGCTGCAGCAGCAATAGGAGTAATGTTTTTTATAACCATATTTTTTTACAAAGAACCTCCACGCGAATTCGAAGGAGCTACAATAAAGAAAAAATTTAAAGATATGGGCGAGGCTCTTTCAAATATCAAATTTTTGGTTTTTATTGTTTTACTTGGAGTTTTTTTCTGGATGCCATTCTGGGCTTTTTTCAATGTACTTGCTGTATATATAAATGATTATATGAATACAGCTGTACTTTATGAAAGCACTAAATCTGTTTTACCCGGATGGTTAATGAACTTCATCTCCAACTCTGATAAAGGAGTCTGGAAAATTAATGCAGAAGCAATATCTCATACAGGATATATCATTTGCATATTCCAGATTTTTATTTCCTGGTTTTTTGAAAAACGCCCGGCTATTCTTTCTTTCTTATTTGGACTTCTAATAGCTGCAATTGGATTTTCAGTTCTTGGGCTCGCGGTAACATCATCAAATAACTTAGTTTATCTTGGAATATTTCTTTTTGCAATCGGAGAAATGATTTCATCACCAAGAATACAGGAATATATAATGTGGATTGCTCCGAAAGAAAAAGCAGGATTATATATGGGAACGAACTTTCTGGCTACATTTATTGGTGCAACTCTCAGTGGAATATATACAGGAGTTATGGGAAGTTTCGAAGTTTCCGGACATCCTGAATACATTATGTATACCTTAGCTGGACACACTATTCTCGGAATAGCAGCAATTTATTTTTTTGTAAAAACTCAGGGTGAATTTAAGGAATTAGAAGCGTAACATATAATTTCTTATAATCGGATTATCTCAAAATTATTTGTTTAATTATCACAGATTTGTTTCAAATATATTATAAGGAGGTAATAGATGAAAACTCTAAAATGGATTTTACTTCTTTTTCTCGTTTTTATTTTTAATTTTGAAATACAATCATCTTATAAAGAGAATAAAGATACAAAGGTTTTTATGCAGACAATAAAATCCAGCTTTGATTCAACATCAAATTCTACAATTGAAATAATAAATCTTTTTAATGAGGCATTTAATAATCATGATGTTGATGCTGTAATGAAATTAATGACCGAAGATTGTGTTTTTGAAAATACAAGACCGGCTCCCGATGGAGAAAGAATTGTTGGACAGGAAAAAGTAAGAGCATTCTGGGAAATGTTTTTCAATCGTTCACCAAAAGCACATTTTGAAACTGAAGAAATTTTTGCTGTGGGTGACAGATGTATTGTCCGGTGGATTTATACATGGATTAAAGATGGTAAAGAAGGACATATAAGGGGAGTTGATATATTTAAAGTCAGAGATGGAAAGGTTGCTGAGAAATTTTCTTATGTGAAAGGATAAATTTGAAAAAAGGGAGATGCTAAATAAATTCAATTCTTAGTTAATTAATAAATCACTTAACTTTCTCGACAAAATTTCATTTATTAGAAGGTATGAAAAAGATACTTCTGATATTTTTTCTTTTAATATCTTGCAGCAGAGTTTTTGCACAGGAACTTGATAAAATTGTTGAAATTGAAAAACAAAGATTATTAAAAACATTTAATCAAAAAGAATTAAATTATCCCGGCGATCCTTCTTATAATGTTATTTATTATAAACTTAACTTAAACATTTCCTACTCACCGCAGCATCTTTCAGGTGAAGTGACTATCTCTGCTA
>Ga0154732_1070_pt1 | contig 26879 bp, 22 predicted proteins | sample Rifle2008BG16ft_FD_105740 | JGI IMG/M metagenome (GOLD analysis project Ga0154732, IMG submission 105740) | Ignavibacteria bacterium RBG_16_34_14 | reverse complement strand
AAAGTTCTTGCAATATAAAAAGCAGAAAGAATATCATTAACATAAAGAGGAATATCAAACTCACCCTTACTTGTTTTTGCTTTCTTTTTCCTATGGTCGAAATAGGCGGAGAAATCGCGGCTGAAGCTTCCTTCCCGGATATGCTGCTCGAACCGCCAGGGGAAAAGCCCTTCAACATCAAGATAAGTTTCATAACGGTCCCTTACTTTATATATCCAATCGAAACTCGGAACTGTGTTAACTTCAAATACAATAAGATGTGCATTCCTTCCGGAAATCCTTTTGATCTTTTGTACCTGCATAGTGGCAATGCCTGCAGTAACAAAACCATACTTAACATCAAAAGTTAATTTTTCACCCTCTTTAAAAGCTTTATTTCCAATCTTCCGGAAATTATCCTGAGCAATAAGATCAATTCCTGCAAGTATTGAGGATAAAATAAAAGCTGTTAAAAGGATAAAAGCTTTATGCAAAATCATTTAATTTCTCCGTTATTAGTAATCAACTTATAAATTTTTTCAATTTCAGCAAACACATTCATTACATTAATACTACTCATACAACTAAGATCATTGCACTGTTCCCTGTCACAATTTTCGCAATCAATTTCCGGAATAAAAACTATTGCTTTTTGTGTATAAGGGCCCCATCTTTTTGCGGAACAAGCTAAAATTTTGGGATAAAATCCAATTGTGTATTTATTTAATGCAGCAGCTATATGAATTGGTCCTGTTGAATTTGAAACAAAGATCCCAGATAAATTAATTAAGCTGATCATTTCAGATAGAGAGAATTTTCCTGCCAAATTATTTATCCTGTTATTCAGAACAAGCTTCTCGCAAAGCTCTCTTTCGTTTCTGCTGCCGGTAATAATAATCTGAAAGCCGGTTTTATCATTTACAAGATGTATCAGTTCTTTAAATTTTTCAATCGGTAAATCTATTGAACTGCCAAGACTGCCGGGATGGAAAATTATTATTGGCTTTACAGGATCAATACTATTTTCCTTTAATTCCCGCTTTATTTTTTTATCACTTTCTGGATTGATATAAATATTAAATCTTACATTAGCCGGATTAACTCTTTCATCAATATTAAATTTTCTTAAGAGATTGACATTGAACTCAAGCTCATGTCTTTCAGCATATTTTCTGTGCTCATAAACTTTTTCATTAAAAAGAATTGAGTACCATCTATAACCGGTGCCAATACGATTTTTAATTCCTGAAAGAAAAATAATAAGCGATGTTGCAAAAGTAGGATAAACAATGATGCTTGAATCAAAATTGTATTTCTTAATTTCAGCAATATTATTCTTAATACTAACTCTCCCATTTTCTTCTTTTAAAGTTAAAATATTATCTATGTAAGGATGATTTTCTACAAGTTCTCTCGTATAGTCCCTTACTAAAAAAGTAACCTTGCAGTCGGGAAAATGTTTTTTAACTATTCCTGCTAAAGGTAAAGAAAGAATAACATCACCTATTCTGTCCGTTCTTACAATTAAGAGGTTTTGAGGCTCTATAAATTTCGAAATTGTGCTTGTTAAGTCATTCCGAACTTGTTTCGGAATCTTTCGGCGAGAAAGAAGATGCTGAAACAAGTTCAGCATGACATTCTGAGAATTATATATCAAGGAGTCATTTCTTAGATACATAAGGATTATCTTTAATATAAAATCTCCACGGAAGCTCAACTGATTTTTTTATACCAATTCTTTTTGATATCTCTATTTGGCTACTTTTTAATTTTGGTCTATCAAGAATAAAAATTCGTTCTCCTGTAAGATCAATACCATAATGACCTTTTGTTATACCAAAAGCTTCGCAAACTTTTCCCGGACCATTTGTAAGATTTAATTTTTCTTTTTCAGATAATAAAATTTTGTTAAAACGATTTAAAGACATTCTTTTAATTCCGGCTAATGGTTCTACTGCACGGATTAACACTGCGGTGCCGTGATCTTTTTTACCTGTAACAACATTGCAGCAAAAATGCGCACCATAAGTAAAGTAAACATAAAAATATCCACCTTCATTAAACATAATCTCATTTCTTTTTGTTCTGCCTATAAAAGTATGTGCGGCTTCGTCAATGGAACCATCGTAAGCTTCTACCTCAACTATTTTTCCAGCAAGCATTGCTCGCCCTTCTTTCTTTACTAAAACTTTACCAAGAAGTTCTTTGGCAACTGTTAGAATATCACGGGTGTAAAAACTTTTAGGTAATTTTTTAAGCGGCTGGAGGTTCTTCACTGCTAATAATGGGGTTTGAGGTATAAAGGTATAGGGTATACAGGTATAGGTAATAATCTAAAAACCATATACCCATATACCCATATACCACATACCACTTTTCAAAGCTTAGATTTTAACTCAACTATTCGTTGAGAAAAATAATCTTCTCTTGCAGGCTCTTTCTTTTTCAGCTTTTCATAAACATTAATCGCTTCCTGAATTTCTCCCTGAGTAAGATAAATTTTGGCAAGCGTTTCAGAAACGATCATACTGCTTTCTCCCGAAAAGCGGGCTTCATTGGGTACATACTGTACCGAACTTTTTTCTTCATCTATAACCGGAATTCTTGCATGAGAGATTTTCTCAGCAAGTTCATCAAGATTATCTTCAGTCCCACCAGTGTTAGATGACCTTTTTTCATTAAGACTTTTTTCATTTTTTTCGGGAATTCGCATCGTACGAAATTCAGGTGGAGTTTTCAGATTTTTCAGACTCTCAAGTTCCCGCAAATAAAACTCGTAAGTTTCTTTGGAATGAATAAGCTGACTCCCTTTCTTATAACATTTAAGAGCTTTACTGTAATCGCCCATTTTAGAGTAAGCCTTGCCAAGGATAAAATATGGAGTTGGAAAGTCCGGGTTTTCTTTTAGACCTGCTTCAAGAATTTCAATTGCAGTTTCATAGTTGTTGTTTTCTAATTCCCAGTTTGCAACGCGGGCAAAGAGAGGTGATTTTCTGTTATACTCATGTATAAGCCTTATTTTATTTTTATATAAATCTTCAGCTTTTGCAGGCAACCTTAACCTATCTTTTTTATACCGAGATTTCGGGGCTGGTATGCATGTTTAATAGAAGTAAAAGCAACAAAAGAAAATCCTGTAAAAAACAAAATCTGAAATGGCAAAGCAGCTATCTCAACAAAATATATTGATGAAGCTATTCCTACTAAACAATAAAGAGCCATTATTACCTCAACAATAACAGACAATCCAATTTTTGTATTGAGATATTTATTCCCTGCCCAGGAATCTTTAGCATCCATTACTTTGAATTTAGGAGTTCTTACAAATTCACTTTTCCTGTTAAGAAGACCTTCAATAACAGCACGGGAGTTGTTAACTGCAAAACCCATACTTCCTGCCATAAAGAGAGGGAATAAAACTATTTTCTTTCTCCAGTCTGTTCTTATATCTTTTTGGGAATACAGATAAAATAAAAATGAACTTACAAATGCAAGAACAAAGAGAGACATTATAGCAAAGTAAACTTCATAGGAGCCGCTGTTCTTAATAAAGATTAAAGGAACATTTAATATTGCTGCCAAAAGAATAAACGGAAAAACCAAATTATTAGTTAAATGAAAAGTTGATTGGAGCTTAACTCTCAAAGGTATATTTGATTTCCATACTTTTGGAAGAATCTTCTTTGCAGTTTCAACTGCACCTTTGGTCCAGCGGAACTGCTGGTTCTTTAAAGCATTTATTTCCGAAGGAAGCTCTGCCGGAGAAGTGAAATCTTTTAAGAAGACAAACTTCCATCCATTTAGTTGTGCTCTGTAGCTTAAATCAAGATCTTCTGTAAGAGTGTCATCATTCCAGTTGCCAGCATCTAAAATACACTCCTTTTTCCAGACTCCGCCTGTTCCATTAAAGTTAATAAAGAAACCTGCTTTGTTTCTTACACTCTGCTCAATAACAAAATGCCCATCAAGGGCAAGTGCCTGGGCTTTGGTAAGCATAGAATAATCGCCATTGAGATGTTCCCATCGAGTCTGTACCATACCAATTTTAGTATCTGTAAAGAATGAAAGTGTTTTCTTTAAGAAATCTTTATGAGGAATAAAGTCCGCATCAAATATTGCTATGAATTCACCTTTGGCAGTTTTCATTGCTTCTTTTAAAGCACCTGCTTTAAATCCTTTTCGTGATCCTCTTCTGACATGATAAATATCAAAACCTTCAGCTTTTTTCTGTTCAACAACCTGGTGAACAATATTTGTAGTTTCATCAGTTGAATCATCAAGAACCTGAATTTCAAGTTTCTCTTTGGGATAATCAATCTCACAAACAGCATTTATTAATCTTTCAGCAACATACATTTCATTATAAAGCGGGAGCTGAATTGTAACTATTGAATCAGTTGATATTTCATTTTTATGAGTTGGTATTACTCCTTTATACTTTCTATGATAGTAGATCATTATAAAGCCATGACAGCCAAAAATGAATAATATAGTTAAGGAAAGAAAATAACCAATAAGTACTATATCATCCATAAATCATTTTACCTCGTATTATTAAAATAAATTTACCATCCTGAAACCGTATTGAGCAGAATGTCTTCTGTAACTCTGTCAACAGCAGTTTCAATTGCACCTCGTCTTGCAGTTATAATTTCCGCAGAAGGATAATCTCCATAATTAGAAAAACTTTTATTATAAATTATCTTCCTCTGCACTAAATCCCTGTAGATAACATTAACAGTTAATGTAACTCTTCTTGTTTCAACATTTTCTCCAGCCGCCACAACTGCAGGTGCATCGGGCAAGGAAGTGATTGTACATTCAAGTATTGCATCTGCGGTTGTTCGTTCAGTTACCTGGAGAGTGTTATCATCAATAAACTTCTGAGTTAACTGGTCAGTAAGTAATTCTCTTAAACCGGGTTCACCAGAACCACTTCTATCCTCTGCAACTGGAATAGCAATTGTTTTAAGATGCTGCGGTACTGAAGCTCCTGTAAAAGAATAAAAGCAACAACTAAAATTACTTAGACTGAGGGTTATAAACAATAGGCTTAAAACAAGGGTGATAATGGTAACCTTACCGGTATAGAGGTATACAGGTATAAAGGTATATAAGAATTCCTTTTTATCCTTATACCCTATACCTATATACCTTATACCTCTAATGAAGGTCATATTCCTTTACCTTCCTGTAAAGAGTTCTTTCACTTATCTTTAAAAGTTTTGCTGCACTTCGTTTATTCCCTCTTGTAGCATCAAGAGCGTTTTTTATAGCTTCTTTTTCAAGCTGATCAAGAGGAATAATCTGCTGCGGAGTTTTTCTTGATTCCTGATAAATCTCATTCTGCCTGTTGTAGAAAAGGTCTTTGATCTCAATTAAATCTTTTTTTATTTCGAACAATGCCCTGTACATTAATTCCCTGTCAACTTCTTCGGGAGATTTTTTTAGAAAGATTGGAAGATTCCTGTGTGTCATTTCAACTTCCGGTACAATATATAGAGATGCAAAAGATGATGCATCGAGAATCCCATCATTATCCAATGCAATAGCAGTTTCCAGAGTATTTTTTAATTCTCTTATGTTGCCGGGCCAGGAATAATTTTCAAGAGCGCTCAATGCATCATCTGTAAGTACAGGTGGTTTTCTTTTATTTGTTGATGAGTAAGAATTAATAAAATAATTTGCCAGCTCAGGAATATCCACTTTTCTTTTTCTCAATGGAGGAATGCTTAAAGTAACTGCTTTAAGCCTAAAATAAAGATCATCCCTGAATCTTTCTTTCTCAACTTCTCTCTCTAAATTTTTATTAGTTGCGGCAATTATTCTTACATCAACATTGGTAACAGTCTCAGCACCGACACGCATAAATTCTTTATTCTCAATCACTCTTAATAATTTAACCTGAGTTGTTAAAGGCAGCTCAGCAATTTCATCAAGGAATAAAGTTCCGCCATCTGCAATTTCAAAATAACCTTTCCTGCTTTCAATAGCACCAGTAAATGAACCTTTCCTGTGTCCGAATAATTCGCTTTCCAGAATGCCTTCAGGTATAGCACCGCAATTAACCGTGACTAATTGCTTTTCTGCACGACTGCTGAAACCATGAATTGCCCTTGCAAACACTTCCTTCCCAACTCCGCTTTCTCCATAAATAAGCACTGAAATATCGGACTTAGCAACCTGCATAACAATATCAACAAGGTCGTTAATCTCCGGAGTCTTGCCTATAATTCCAGATTCTTTTTTGAATTGCTCTCTTGTCATCTTTGCAGATAAAACTTAAGAAAATAAACTAAAATAAATAATTGTCTGCCTCAAAAATATCAGAAATAAAAACTTAATTAAAGGGTAATAACTTAAAAAGAAAGTCTTATATCTTCACACTCAATCCATCAAAAGCAGCAACAACTTTACGTCGTTCTGAAGCTGGTAATTGATAAGATAGCTTTGATACTTTATTTTCATCTTCTTCACCAAGGTGTGTAATGTAAAGCTTTTGAGGTTTTAGTTTTTGGAATGCTTCTATTAGTTCTTCCACTGTAATATGTGTGATTTCACTTATCATCAAATCAATTTTCATATCTTTAAAAATATAAAGATCGTTCTGCTCAGCAATATCTCCTGTAAAGAAAATATTTTTCTCTTTTCCCGACTCAAGTCGGGATCGTTCCGACACTCTAATTAAAAAGCTGCTGCACGAAAAACTTAATCTTCTGCTTTTATCGGAACTTAAGTTTCTTTCAAGATGGGAATTTTGTCTTGCTGTAAAATTTAATCCTTCGGTTACTTCAAAGTTTTTATCCTGCTTAAATGATTGTACGTTAACTTTAAAGCCAAGCCTGTCATCAAACAAATAGGATTGATAAATAAACTCTTTTATAAATTGAGAATTGATTTCATCACAAAAAACATAAAGCGGATTTTTTCTTTCGCTCATCTTCATCTGTACAATTAAAGAAGGTAAACCTGTATAGTGATCGGGATGAAGATGGCTTATCAGAATTCCATCAATAAAATTGAATAAGATTTTCTGGTTCATCAATGCACGTGAGATTCCATCACCTGCATCAACAAGAAGATTATAGCTGCCGGAGTTAATTATAAATGAGGAATGATATCTTTTTAATGAAGACTTCCCCGAACTTGTACCAACGAATTTTAATTCCATTACTTCTTCTAACCCCACGAATCAGTGTTAATTAAAAGTTATAAATTAAAAATTTCCCCAATCAGTCATTCAGTCATTCGGATGAATGGTTGAATGACTCTTGCACTCAATCATCTATTCGGATAACCCGTCCATCAAGCTTATATTCTTTATTTATTACTTGCAGGAAATTTTTTGCTTCATTTTCGGAAATGAATTCTCCCACATACACAATGTGAAATACAGAACCACCAACTGTCTTATCTTTTATTTGAGATTTAAATCCCGAGTCATCAAAATCTTTTTTTAATGCTTGTGCATTCTTTAATTTACTAAATGCACCAGCCTGAATTGTAAATTCATATTCGGTCTTGGGTATCTTTTTCTGTTCTTTATCTACAACTATTTCATCTTCTGAGGGAATATTTCTGTCTGACAATTTAATGTAAGGGGATTCGGGATATTCTTTCTTCAGCCTGTTCAGATGGTTCTTTGCAGCATCATACAAACCAAGTGCATAATAGTATGAATAAATTCTGTACAAGGATGCATCTGCATATTTACTTTGTGGATATGAATTCACAATTTTAGAATAAATTGCAACAGCATCCTGTCCATTTTCAGTTAAAACTCCATCAAGAAATATAACTGAAGGACTGTTTGGATATTTATTTTTCAATTCAGGTAATAATTCTTCAACTTCATCTTTTTTACCGCTTTCTATCTGTTTTAAGTAAGGAACAATATCAACATCCTGGGCAATTATTGCTGAAGGATTAGAAATGTAAAGTAAAAACAAGAGAATAAAATTGAAGTTGAATATCCGAGGTTTAATTATGGATAATTGATACTGGATTCTTGATGCTGGATGCTGGATATTGGATACTGGTTCTCTTGCGATACGGAAATCGTAATTCCTAAATCGTAAATCGTAAATCCAAAATAGTTTCATGCTGTTAAAGCAAGTTTTTTGTCTGGAGTTATTTTTTCAACAAATTCTCCAAACAAAGTAGCGTGAGTTGCTTTGTTAATTTTTACTTTGGAATAATCACCCGGTTTTAAATTATCATCAACAGGAATTATAACAACTTTATTTGTATCTGTTCTTCCAGAAAGAAACTGATCAGACTTTCTGCTGAAGCCCTCAATTAAAATAATTTCTTCTTTTCCAATAAGCTTCTGATTAATTTCAAATGAAACTTTCTGCTGAACTTCGATTATCTCCTGCAGACGTTTTGTTTTCACTTCGTCAGATACATCATCTCCCATTTCAAAAGCTTTTGTTCTTTCTCTTGGAGAATATTTGAACATATAAGCTCCATCATATTTTACTTCCCGCATTATATCAAGAGTCATCAAATGATCTTCATAAGTTTCAGTTGGAAAACCCGCAATAATATCTGTTGAAAAACTTACACCGGGAATAATCTTTCTTGCTTTATCAATAAGATTAAGATAATGCTCAATTGTGTAAGTCCTATTCATTAATTTAAGAATACGATTTGATCCCGATTGAACAGGAAGATGAATATAATTACAGAGATTTGGATATGCAGCGATTGTATAGAGAAGCTTGTCAGATAAATCCTGTGGGTGAGACGTAGTAAATCTCATTCTTATTGATCTGTCAACTTCGGCACAAGCAGCAAGAAGATCAGCAAAATCATTCTGTCCATCTAAATATGAATTAACATTCTGTCCTAACAAAGTAACCTCTTTAAATCCTCTGCGAGATAGCTGTTTAATTTCTTCAACAATTGATTGAAGCGATCTGCTTCTTTCTCTTCCCCTTGTAAAAGGAACAACACAGAAAGTACAGAACTTATCGCAACCTCTCATTACCGATAACCATGCCATCAAACCATCTTCACGGTAAGGAATAATGTCATCATAAGTTTCAGTTTTGGATAACCTGACGCCAATCCCCTTATCTCCACCAAAAGCTGTATCAATAAGTTCAGGAAGTCTTCTGTATTCATCGGGTCCAACAACAACGTCAACTATTTTCTTATCATCAATAAGATCTTTACGGAGTCTTTCAGCCATACAGCCAAGAATCCCGATTACAAGATTTGGATTGGTTCTCTTCAGAGTTTTTATGTTTCCTAATCTGCCATAAATTCTTTGCTCCGCATTTTCTCTAATGCTGCAGGTGTTTAACAATACTACATCGGCATTATTTAAATCTTTGGTTATGCCGTAACCGTAATTCTGCAAAATGCCGAGAACAATCTCGGTATCTGCAAGGTTCATCTGGCAGCCGTAAGTTTCTATATAGACTTTATTCTTTTCCATTAAACTCATAATTATTAGGGCAGAAATATAAACCTATTTTTAAATGGTATCAACAGAAATGAAGTGGTAGAATAAAGTGTAATGCAAATAAATTGACTTTACAATTCTAAAAAGATATCTACAGAATTTAGAGTAATCAGGGTTAGTAATTAACTTTAATCATCATATAGAGAATTAAGTTTAAAATAGCAAAACCAATAAATCCTAAAATTCCCATAAATATTTTAAATCGTCTTTGCCTTGCTTTGAAAACCTCGCTTCCCAAACTTCTTGTTTCCTTTCTATAATTAACAAATCCAAACATTTTTACCAATCTCTAATATTATGAAAATAAAATTAAAAACAACCTAATAATATTACAATCCAATCATTTATAGTATGAAAGCTATCACGTTATTTATTAAGCAAAATAAAAAAGCCCGATTTTTTATTACCGGGCTTTTTACGTAGGTTATTAAAAAATTATTTAATGAGTGTCATCTTTTTAACTTCATTGAAATTCCCCGTTTCAAGCTTATAGAAATAAATACCACTATTAAGATTAGAAGCATTGAAATCAATTTTATGATTGCCAGCTTCTTTAATTCCATTAACCAGAGCAGCTACTTCCTGACCTAAAGTATTATAGACCTTTAATGAAACATGGCTTGCTTTTGGTAAAGAATAAGAAATAATTGTATTTGGATTAAAAGGATTAGGATAATTCTGAGAAAGTTCAAAATTAACAGGTGTCTCAAAGTTAACTTCTACAATTTTGGAATATTCAAATGAACCATCAAAATCAATTTGTTTTAACCTGTATTGGTATTTTCCAGAGGTAATATTCTCATCTAGATATAAATAGTTTTTTTCTGAAGTTGTCGTTCCATTACCATTAATAAATGTAATTATTCTCCAGTCAGACTCTTCTCGCTTTCTTTCAACTTCAAATCCAAAGTTATTTATTTCAGATGCTGTACTCCATTTCAATACAACACTCCTGTTTTGTGAAACGGCAGTAAATGAAGTCAGCTCAACTGGTATTGTTCCGGGAGGTAGAAAATCGGTAGCGTAATATCTTGGAAAAATTTGATAGCCGCTATTGTATGGAGCACTATTATCAAACTGAGCTCCTATGCCAATTATATCCTGAGGCCAAGTCGGTTCGGGCTGTCCATCAATATCAGTATCAGAGTCAATTCTGAAAACTACTGTATCGATTCCATCACTAAATGATAAATTAGCAGTGGTGCCGCTTGCGGGCCAGGTACCGCCGACCTTTGTCAATCCGACAAATCCTACCAAAGATCCTTCATATAGTTCGGGGTTAGCTTTATACTGAGCAAGTGTTAGAACTATTGGAGAAGGTGTTGGATTACCTGAACTATTCAACACCCACCCTGAAGAATCAAACGGTTCTATTTCAGTCATTCCGTTAAACTGGGTAACATCACCGGTTATTGTAAGTTCATCTCCCAAACTCCAGGTGAATACCGGTGGTCCGAACATAAATATATCAGTTCCCGCAGTACCATCATGTATATAAAATGAATTATTTGTTGTTTGAAAGTTTGGTGAAAACACAACTCCTTGAACAGTAACTGTATCACCTAAACGGTCCGGAATAAAATCCATATTTAGATCTTCTATAGCTTCTGCTATTGTAATTATCTGGCTGAATGAATTCCGATTAGCAATAATCAGCATAAAAAATATTAATGGTATAATTAGTTTTTTCATAAGTGCCTCTCATTTTTTTAAGTTATTGATTGTTTCGAATTTAAACTTAAAAACATTTCCTTTCAAACATAAGTTATATTTTTAATAAAAAAATAATATTGGGCTTAATAAAACAAAAAAGCCCGGCTTTTTAATTCCGGGCTTAATTAAAAAGAATTTATTAAAAAATCATTTAATCAGTGTCATCTTTTTAACTTCATTGAAATTCCCAGTTTCAAGCTTATAGAAATAAATACCACTATTAAGATTAGAAGCATTGAAATCAATTTTATGATTGCCAGCTTCTTTAATTCCATTAACCAGAGCAGCTACTTCCTGACCTAAAGTATTATAAACCCTTAATGAAACATGACTTGTTTTTGGCAAAGAATAAGAAATAGTTGTATTTGGATTAAATGGATTAGGATAATTCTGAGAAAGCTCAAATTTAGAAGGAACTTCTATATCAATTTCCACAATATTTGAATATTCGAATGAACCATCAAAATCAATTTGTTTCAATCTGTATTGATATTTTCCTGAAGTAAGATTTCCATCAAAGTAAGAATATTTTTTTTCTGATAATGTAGTTCCGTTACCATTAACAAATGCTACTTTATTCCAGTTTGTATTTTCCTGTTTTCTTTCAATATCAAAACCCGAGTTATTTATTTCCGTTGCTGTTGTCCAGTTTAATAAAACACCGTTGTTTTGAGTTGCCACCGTAAAAGATGTTAATTCAACCGGAACTATTTCATTCCAGGTTGTTGTTACTCTTATACCATCAACGGTAATATTTTGTGCAGCATTATATTGTCTTAAGCTTACTGAACCGGGAATAATATCCGCACTTGCTGTTGCATTAGTGATAGGTCCTATAGTCGGAGTTCCTGGTTCCGTTGGAGTTAGTGGATTTGTTCCGCTAAATACATAAAGACTAACAATATCATTCAAAGTACCAGCAACAACTTCATATTTAACTACAGCAAGATAAGTTTCGCCAATTGCATAATTAAATGGTGTGGCTGTGGTATCGCTGCTTGCATAACTTAATTTAAAAGCCAGGTTTGAGCCCGAGCCCTCTATCCAGACCCGCCCTCTGAAATCAAAAGTATTATGAGGGTTTGGAGTAAAATGAATAAAATAACCTGTTGAAGCAGCATCAACCTTAACCATAAATGCCATATAAACAGCACCAGAGGTTACAGGGGCAAAAAGCCGGTGAATATCTTCTCCCGTATTATCAAGCAATGCAGCATTTCCAATTCCTGATGAAAGATAATTTGCAAAAGTTAGTCCGGGACTGACTACAGTTGGAGGGTTGCTTCCAAGACCACTATGGCCAACCCACCCATGCAATGTAAGGCTATCATTTGCTGTATAATCAAAATTCTCAATAAAAGGTAAGGTTATTTGTGTAGAAAAAGATGCCCGCATCGTAGTTGTATGAATACCACACCAATATTCGTAAACACCTTCAACCTGAACAACATAAGAATAAGTATCGCCAGGACCAGTAAAAGTATAATCCCATGTAGCAGCACCTGCGGGAACCGATGTAGATGTTGTTGTATGACTGCCGGCAACCAACGTCCAGGTTATTGTATCGCCAACCTGTGCAGAAAAAAAAGGTGGTGAAAATGAAAAGCTATTAACACTAACATTTATTGTAGTAGCTTTTACCCCTGTAAAAAAAAATACAACAAACAAAAAAAGTAAAGATAGTTTCTTCATAAGAACTCCGGATTTTAATTAATTATTGTTATTTGGAATTGAAATTAATTACTAAAACTATAAGACACACAATTTTGATAGTAATTTATAGTTAATATTAATGCTGTGCAAAGAAATTTTTAAAAAAATTAAAAATTTATTTTACGATAACCATTTTTTACAGCAGAGAAATTTTTTTGCGGTTAATGAGTGGTGAAAATGGATGAAAATAAGTCGTAAATCAAAAGGTGAGATTCACTTAGAAAGAAGTTGTCTCAAAAAGAGTTGTTGTCATTCTGAGCGATTAGCGAAGAATCTCTTTATCAAATAAAACTAAAAGATTCTTCAGTCGAAGACTCCTTCAGAATGACCTGAAAAAGACTTTTGAGACAGCCTCTTAGAAAGTGAGCCTCACCTTGGTTTATTTTTATTTCAGCAGCACCATTTTTCTTATTTCAGTTTTGTTATCACCGGAAAGCTTGTAATAATACACTCCGCTTGAAAGATAAGATGCATTAAAATTAATTTCATAAATCTTGCCAGCTTCAACTGACTCATTAAAGAGATCAGCAACTTCCTTACCCAGAACATCAAATACTTTTAACACTGCTTTTGTATTCTTATCAAAAGCGAATTTAATTGTTGTCGCAGGGTTAAACGGGTTTGGATAATTCTGCTCAAGTACAAATCCATTCGGAAAACCAAGAAATACTTCAATAGCATTACTAAATTTATAACTACCGTTAAAATCAACCTGTTTTAATCTATAATATATTTTCGAAACAGAAAGATTAGAAATGTTGTCTGTGTATGAATAATCATTTTGTTCAGAAGTTGTTCCATTTCCTTCTTTAAAACCGATTGTTATCCAACCTTCATTCCCGGTTTTTCTTTGGATTTCAAAACCATAGTTGTTTAATTCCGTAGCTGTTATCCATTTAAGTTCAACTGATTTTCCGATAACAGAAGCTGTAAAAGAAGTAAGTTCAACTGGTAATGGATTTGTTCCGGAATTATATGGACCACCTGCAAGTGTACCGAAGTTTGCATCAAACCCGGGATTACCAGTAGAAACATTACCAGGAACAGTAACATCTGAAAAGAAAGCTGTACTGCTTACTACAAAAGCAAATGCAGTTAACTCTCCTGCCGATGTGACTCCTAATTGACTAAATGGTATACTCACTTCAAATCCATGGCTTAATGCACCATCATTATCAAAGGCAAACCAGACAGAATTAGCTGAAAAGAAACCACTATTTAAATTACCTGCTGCAGTACCTGATTGATTTGTTTGTCCCAGATATTGCGAAGCTCTTCCACCAACAAGTTTAACAGCATCGAAAAATACATCTGTTGCACCTCCTCCAGGATTAACTGCAAACATATAATCAACTTCAAAATCGGATTTGAAATTAGGATTTGAACCTCCATTTCCTCCCATATAGTGTCCGCCCGGAGAACCTCCTAATGAAGTACCTACAGAAGAACCTGTTAATTCATTAAATCCGAACCAGAAACCAATTCCGTCATTGCTGCCTGTATTTAATTTACCTTCAATAGCAATATATAATGTTGAAGAATGAATATCGGGATAATAATAAATTTGGTTTACATTTATGTTGGGTCCAAAGCCCGAGTTGAAATTTTGTTTATCAGCAATTGTAATGTATTGTGGATTAGATAAATTCCCATCAATAGTGGGGTTCTCATATAACTGCGATCTTATCTCACCTCCAGGAAATGCAGAGGTATGAATATTTGCATACCACCTGCCAGCAAGAAGTTGATCTTCCTGAGTTTCAGATAGAGAAAAAGTATTAGAGTATGAACCACTTGTTACTCCAGTTGGAAAACCAGTCCACCCTATCTGTACACCGGCATTTGAATCAGCCGGCGCAGAACCATGAAAATGTGCTGCGGTAGTATTAGTTGTAAGTCCGCTAAAATTTACCGACATACTTAACTGATTTGTGCTTTCATCATAAGTTACACTTAAAGTTCCAGTAGCGGGTGAACCATTCGGTGGAACTTCCTGGCTTCCAGACATAAGTAAATTTGTAAATGAATGAACAGGATTTGTTTCAAAAAGTTGAGCTCTGATTTCTCCACCCGGAAATACAGTTGAATGAATATTTGCATACCAACGACCAGCGAGAAGTTGTGTCTCTTGTGTTGCATTTAATGTAACTGTATCAGAGAATGATCCACTTGTTACACCGGTTGGAAAACCAGTCCAGCCAATCTGCACGCCTGCATTAGAATCCGGTACGGCAGGACCGTGAAAATGAGCAGCGGTTGTATTTCCGGAAAATCCTTGAAAATTCACGGAAAATCCCAGCATCATAGTGCCCTCATCATACCATCCATTAAAAAATCCTGAACCGGAAGAGCCATTAGGCGGGTTTTCCTTGCTTCCATTCATTTGTAAATTAGTGTAGTAATGAACCTGCGAATAGTTAATATTTGATAATACCAGGAAAAGAAAGAAGAAGGGGAAATAAAAAAAGAACTTGTGAAGTTGTTGCATATAACCTCCAATGTTAAATTAATTGTTGAGAGAACATCTGATATGAATTGAAAACTTTTATTTAAAGTGTAGTTACAGTATCAAATAAATTTTAAAAGAGACATGCTTTATATCACAAATTAATTTTCCAAACTCTCAAATTCACATTCTATTCTTAAATGATTAAATTTATTTAAAAGAATAGAGGAAACAGTTAATGCGAAAAATAATTATCACAGGTGCAACTGGCTTAATTGGTACACACATTTGTGAAGAATTATCAAATCGTGGAGATGAATTAACAATATTTTCAAGAAATATTGATAAAGCCAAAAGCAGACTGCCATTTGCGAATGAATATGTTGAATGGAATTACGGAAAACCTGATGAATGGAAGAATCAGTTAAATTCAAAAGATGCTGTAATTCATCTTGCAGGTGCAAATTTGTTTGGAAAGAGATGGACTGAAGATTATAAGAAGAAAATAATAGAAAGCAGAGAGAGCAGCACCCGGAATATTGTAAACGCAATAGCTGAAGCCAAAGTAAAACCAAAAGTTTTTATCTGTGCATCTGGAGTTGGTTATTATGGTGATTCTGGAGATAATGTTCTAACTGAAAATTCTTCTCCCGGAAATAGTTTTATTGCTGAAGTTTGTAAAAGTTGGGAGGGAATTGCTTCGGAAGTAGAAAAATTTGGTGTCAGAAGTGTCAGCATCAGAACGGCAATTGTGCTTGATAAAAAAGAAGGGGCTTTGGAAAAAATGATCCTGCCTTTTAAATTTTTTGTTGGGGGAACTCTTAGCTCAGGAAAGCAATGGTTCCCCTGGATTCATATTCAAGATCTTGTTAAAATCTATTTATTTGCCTTAGATAATAATGAAATTAATGGTGGAGTAAATGCCTCTTCTCCAAATCCTGTAAGATTGAAAGAATTAACAGACGAGATAGGTAAGATTTTACGTCGTCCTTCTTTTTTTAAAGTTCCGGCTTTTGCTTTGAAAATTGCTCTCGGGGAATTTGCGGATGAAGTATTAGCAAGTATAAAAGTTATTCCCGAAAAGTTAGAGAAGCATAATTTTAATTTCGAATTTGGAAACTTGAGAAATGCTTTAGAAGATTTATTGAAAGGCAGCAGCACAGGATAATATCCTGTACTGCTAAATCATATTAATACCTGTAATAATCCGGCTTGAAAGGTCCTTCAGTGGGAACACCAATATATTCAGCTTGTTTTGGAGTCAGGATTTCAAGCTCAACCCCAAGCTTAGATAAATGAAGCATTGCAACTTTTTCATCAAGGTGTTTTGGAAGAACATATACCTTATTCTCATAATTTTCTCTGTTTGTCCATAACTCAATTTGGGCAAGCACCTGGTTAGAAAATGAATTTGACATAACAAAAGATGGATGTCCCATTGCACATCCAAGATTTACCAAACGCCCTTCTGCGAGAACTATAATATCTTTACCATTGATTGTATACTTATCAACCTGCGGTTTAATTACATCTTTTGTATGGCCATAATTTTCATTCAGCCATGCCATATCAATTTCATTATCAAAATGCCCGATGTTACAAACTATGGTTTTATCTTTCATCAATCTGAAATGTTTTTCTTTTACAACATCGCAGTTGCCTGTTGCGGTAACAACTATATCAGCTTCTTTAACAGCATTTTCAAGCTTCCTAACTTCAAAACCATTCATTGCAGCTTGTAGAGCACATATAGGATCGATCTCTGTAACAATAACTCTTACTGATGCACTGGCAAGAGCTTCAGCAGAACCTTTACCAACATCACCATAACCGCAGACAACTGCTACTTTACCGGCAAGCATAAGATCAGTTGCTCTTCTTATTGCATCAACTAAAGATTCACGACATCCATATTTATTATCAAACTTAGATTTGGTTACAGAATCATTAACATTAAAAGCCGGAACAGGTAAAGTTCCTTTTTTTATTCTTTCATAGAGACGATGGACGCCAGTTGTTGTTTCTTCACTTATTCCTTTAAGATGCTGAACAAGTTCCGGATACTTATCAAGAACCATGTTTGTAAGATCGCCACCATCATCAAGAATCATATTAAGAGGTTTTTTATCATCGCCAAAGAATAATGTTTGCTCAATGCACCAATCATATTCTTCAAGAGTTTCACCCTTCCAGGCATAAACAGAAATTCCGGCAGCCGCAATTGCACTAGCCGCATGATCCTGTGTTGAAAAGATATTGCACGAAGACCATTGAACCTCAGCTCCAAGCTCCTTAAGAGTTTCAATTAACACTGCCGTTTGAATAGTCATATGAAGACAACCTGCTATACGTGCACCTTTCAAAGGTTTGGTTTTACTGTATTCCTCACGTATTACCATTAAGCCTGGCATTTCAGCTTCGGCAAGTTTAATTTCTTTTCGGCCCCATTCTGCAAGTGAAATATCTTTCACTTTGTATGGGAGCTTTTTAATATCACTCTTCATTTCAACATGAGCCATTTTTATTTCCTCTTCTTTTAAAAAACTTAAGCATATTTTTTGAATACCGGAACTAAATCGAGATATTCCCATGTAAATTCTTTTTCGTTTCTACCAAAGTGGCCATAAGCAGCAGTTTTCTTATAGATAGGTCTCCTTAAATTCAACCTATCAATTATTCCTTTAGGTGTTAAATCAACTTCTTTTATAATCATTTTTGCAATTTCTTTATCAGGAATAACTCCTGTACCATGAGTATGAATATAAACCGATACCGGTTTAGCAACTCCGATTGCATATGCAACCTGCACAAGGATTTCTTTTGCGAGTCCTGCAGCTACAACATTTTTTGCAATATGTCTTGCTGCATAAGTAGCACTCCTGTCAACTTTCGAAGGATCTTTTCCTGAGAAAGCACCTCCTCCATGGGGAGCCCAACCACCATAAGTATCAACAATAATTTTCCTTCCGGTTAAGCCACTGTCGCCATGAGGTCCGCCAATTTCAAATCTTCCTGTTGGATTAACGAAATATTTTGTTTTTTTATCTATATATTCTTTAGGAATTACATTTTGAATAACATTTTCTATAACATCTTCCTTGATCTTTTTCTGGCTGACATCTGGATCATGTTGAGTTGAAACTACAACAGTGTCAACTCTTAAAGGTCTATTGTCATCACTAAACTCAATAGTAACCTGGGATTTTGAATCAGGACGAAGATAAGGCATTTGGCCATTCATATTTTTTCTTATATCGGCAAGTTTTTTAACAAGTTTATGAGCATACATTATAGGCATTGGCATTAATTCGGGAGTTTGATCACAGGCATAACCAAACATTAATCCCTGGTCTCCGGCTCCACCTTTATCAACTCCCATTGCAATATCAGGTGATTGTGAATGAATGGCATTGAGGACTGAGCAAGACTCAGCATCAAATTTATAATCAGCGCTTGTGTATCCAATTTCCCTTACAGTTTCTCTTACAATATCAGGAACTTCAATATATGCCTTGGTAGTAATCTCTCCGCCAACCAGAACAAGACCTGTTGTAACAAAAGTTTCGCAGGCTACTCTTGCTTTAGTATCCTGTTTAAAGATTGCATCAAGTATACTATCTGAAATGGCATCACTTACTTTATCTGGGTGACCTTCGGAAACTGATTCCGACGTGAAAAAATACGACATTGTTTTCTCTTTGAAAAAGTTATAATTATTTCTCGCTAAAAGCTGATTTTATTTAATTAAGGTCTTAAAGATAATAATTCTTTTTGAGAATTAAACACTTTTAACGAGTGCAATTTTTATATTTATTTCTAAAAATAGATTTATAATGAGATATCTTAACCTGTTTCTGATTCTCCTTCTTTTTACCGGCCAATGAAAAAATTTATTCTGCTTATTACAGGGATTATATTTATTTGATTATAAAAAATATTAATTAAGGAACTCTCGATGCAGATTTCGTCTTCCTTGCATATTCTGAAGATTTCTCAGATAGTGTTAATATAACAAGTGGAGCGAAAAAAATAGATTATTAGTCGAGGATTCTTATAGTTTGAAAGTTCAGTTAAAATCTACTTCCGATGAATCTCCTGAATTAAGTCGTTTGTAAGTTCCCCTTACAAAGGCATTACTTCCGATAATTGAATTATCCAGCAAAGCTTTTTCAACCTGAGAGTTTGAGTCTATAATAGAATTTTTAATAATACACTCATTTATTTTACAACCGCTTGCAATAGTTGTATAAGGACCAATAACCGAATTGACAACCTCAGCATCTTCAGCAATAAAAACAGGCTGGTTGATAACAACATTATTTCTCTTTTTAAAAAAACTTTTTTTATTTAATAAAAACCGGTTAGTTGAGAGAAGTGTTTCAGGTTTACCGCAATCGTACCAACCCTCAACGGGAAAAGTTGTTACTTTTTCTCCTTGTTCTATCATTATCTGCAGAGCATCGGTTAATTGTAACTCACCTTTCGTACGGACATCTTTTTCAACTAATTCGTTAAGACAATTAATTAGGGCTCTCTTGTGTGAGACATAATAAAGTCCAACCAAAGCAAGATTAGATACAATTGTCTGAGGTTTCTCAATGAGCTTTTCAACATAGCCATTTTTTAAAACTGCAACACCAAATCTTCTTGGGTCTTCAACCTCTTTTACACCAAGAGAAGAAATTTTATTTTTAAATACATTTTTAAGATCAACATCAAATATTGTATCACCAAGAATTATAAAGATCTCTTCATCATCAAAGGTTGGTATGGCTGTATAAATTGCATGTCCCAAACCTTCCATTGATTCCTGTTCGATAAAAGATGATTTCATTGCAGTATAAGTTTTTTCCACATACTCTTTTATCATATCGCCAAGATGACCAATTACAAAAGTGGCTTTATTAATCCCTTCCTCTAAAAGCTTATCAAGTATATGAGCAATTATCGGTTTACCTCCAACATTAAGGAGTACTTTTGGAGTTGAGTATGTATGTGGTTTTAATCTGGTGCCTATTCCCGCCACGGGTATTATTGCTCTCATAAATCCTTTTTATTATTTAAAGAAAATTATCCATTCACATAACGAATAACAAATAAGAAGCCAGTGGAGTATAAAGTAAATATCAAACTTCAGCCATAAATTTTGATAAAACCGTTTCAATACTGGAAGTATTTTCAAAACAAGAAAGAAGTTTTTGCAAAACTCTGTCAAGAACAGCATCAGGACATGAAGCCCCACTGGTAAGAATAATATCAACTACGTCTTTATCAGGAATAAAATCTTTAGTAATGATTTCCTTTTTAGAGTGATTATCAAAATGCTTTATCTCTGTCGTAGAAATGATCTTCTCATCATCTGAAATAAAATATGTGGTTAATTTCTCTTCGCATAATTCTACAAGATGCCCCGTATTTGAGCTGTTATATCCACCAACTACGACAGCAAAATCGGCCTTCTGATTCAGAAGCTCAATCGTTGCCTGCTGGTTATCATAAGTTGCATAGCATAATGTATCTCTTGTGTCAGCAAAGTGTTTATTGATATTCTCCTTCCCATATTTTTTTATCATTGTTTGTTTTAAGTAATCGGCAATTGCCTGGGTTTCAGTTGCAAGCATTGTTGTTTGATTTACAACCCCGATTTTTTGTAAGTCTTTTTCGAGATTAAAACCGGGAGAATATTTCCCTTTAAAGAATTCATAGAATTCCTTTTTATCTTTTTCTCCCAAAATTACCTCAGAAAGAATTTTTGTTTCATTAATATCTTTTACAATAAGAGCAGGAGATGATTTAATACTATGTGAAAATGTTGCTCTTGTTTCTTCGTGATAATGTTTACCATGAATGATAACTGTGTAATCTTTTTCTCCAATCTGCGCAGATCTGTTCCAGACTTTTTCAACAAAAGGACAAGTTGTATTGTAACGATAGGGATCAATTCCAATCTCATTCAGCTTCTGTTCAATTTCTAATGTAGTCCCGAATGCAGGAATAATTATAATATCATCTTTAGTTAATTCATTCCAATCAACAAGATGATTTCCTGAAGTATCCATAAGGAATTTAACACCTCTGCTTAAGATCTCGTTATTTACTTCAGGATTGTGAATCATTTCACTCAAAAGAAAAATTCTTTTACCGGAATTTTCCTCAATAGTTTTATAAGCTATCTCTATTGCATTCTCAACGCCATAGCAGAAACCGAAGTGGCGGGCAATGAAAAACCTTATAGAACCAAAATCCAGAATAGTAGGAATAAAGTTCTTTTTAAGAGGATCCTCATTCTTCCTGTAATCTTTAATCCTGGAAATAATAGGGCTTCTATAAAAATCAGGGATATTAAATTTCTTCATCGGTAATGTAAAATTAACAATTATTAAACCTAATTAAAGGTCTGTTTTGTTAATCAAATTTAAAGGAAATTTTTCATTACCTGAATAATTGCATTATATAAAACTTAGTTTTTGCCCCTCATCTTTACTATATTTGAACCCCTAAAAAGCGAAATATTAATGGAATTACTTGAAAGATTAAAGAAAATAAAGAATCGTTATGACCAGATAAATGAGCAGCTTTCTGATTCTGCTGTTATAAGCGAAATGGAAAAAATGATCAACCTGAGCCGGGAGAGAAGCGAGCTTCAGGAAATAGTTTCTACCTCTGAAAGTTATGAGAAAATACTAAATGATATTGAAGGGAATAAAGAAATCATTAATTCTAAATCAGATAAAGAATTAATCGAGTTTGCCGAGTTTGAGCTCAAGGAACTCGAAGAAAAAAAAGAAAAGATAGAAGAGGATATAAAACTTCTTCTCTTACCAAGAGATCCTAACGATAATAAAAGCATAATTATGGAAATAAGAGCAGGCACCGGTGGCGAAGAAGCTGCTTTGTTCGCATCGGATCTTTTCAGAATGTACTCACGCTATGCTGAAATTAAAGGTTGGAGAACTGAGCTTGTTGATATAAATGATACTGGTATTGGCGGAATTAAAGAGGTTATTTTTTCCATTAATGGAGAAGGAATTTATGGTGAACTAAAATTCGAGAGTGGAGTTCACAGAGTTCAGAGAGTTCCTGCTACGGAAGGAAGCGGTAGGGTTCATACTTCTGCAGCTTCTGTCGTTGTTTTACCAGAGGTTGAAGATGTACAGGTTGATATTAATCCGAATGATCTTAAGATTGATATATACCGCTCTGGTGGGGCAGGCGGACAAAATGTAAATAAAGTTGAAACTGCTGTTAGAATAACTCACCTGTCAACCGGTATAGTAGTTCAATGCCAGGATGAAAGATCCCAGTTAAAGAACAGGCAGAAAGCTATGAAAGTTCTCAGGGCAAGACTTTTTGATATGAAAATGAAAGAGCAAGAGAGTGAAGTTTCTGCACAAAGAAAAAGTATGGTTAAAAGCGGGGACAGAAGCGATAAAATCAGAACTTATAATTTCCCCCAAAACAGAGTTACTGACCACAGAATAGGTCTTACTCTTTATAATTTATCAGAAATAATTAATGGTAATCTTTCGGTTTTAATTGAACAATTAAAACTTGCCGACAGGACTGAGAAGCTGTAGGCAGCAAGTTAATTACAGCATCCTTCCTTTTGTATTCTCTTTTAGTTTAACTACAAAAATGAATGCAAATCCTAAAAGAGATAGAAGTAAATCAGTAAAATCAATTTGAAATGTTGCTCTATTTCCTATTAAAAGTCCAAGATATTTTGAGATTATTAATAGCGTAAAAAAACCAAAGAAACCTAAAATTCCGCCGACAAATGGTTTTAGTAAGTATGTTCGTAGAAAACCATTAAGATTAATTTTCTTTTCTTTCTCTGCACTTACTTTAGTAATAATTGCACCACGCATTAGAACTCCAAAATTTTTTAATAGTATATATAGCCCAATACTATGCCAATATAAATTTTTATATATTTTATTGCTTATCGCTTAGAATCGAAAGATTTTTAATTAGAGGGATTTGAAAATCGATTTAAAGGTATGATTAATATGATACATCCACCTAATTTTTGCATCATTTCTTCACTTATAATGACCTTCTGGTCTTTGGTATAATATTGAAGTAAAATTTCTAAAACCTTCCGACATTAATTAAATTGGAAAAAAGATAAGTTAAAAAATTTTAGAGGGTTGTGGTTTTTCTCACTGAAGGGCTTTAATGTAAATGGCGCTCACATCATCTTCAAATTTTCCTGAAGTAAATGTTATTAAAACATCTTCAAGACTTTCTAATGGATTTTGCCGACCGTTTAGGTTATTTACCAGGTTTATCAATTTATCATAACCAAATTGTTCTCCATAATCTGATCTTGCTTCGATAGTTCCATCGGTAGCTAACAAAATAAGATCATTCTTTTCAAGTTGAATTGCCTGATCAGTAAATTTTCCATCTTTAACAAATCCTAATAAAGATCCATTTGATTTTATTGTTTGTGTTATTTTTTGAGAACTTTGTTTATAAATAATTGGAAGATCTCCTGCACCAGCATATCTGAGAGTTTTTGAAATCTTATTTATTACTAAAATAGATAATGTTGCAAAAACCTCTGAAACTTTTGCATCTTGATAAACGTATTGGTTAACCTGCTGAAGAATATCTTTTGGTGAATATTCCTTTGAGTGCTGCAAAACTCCTCTGATTGCGCTTCTTACATAGCCGGCATATGCAAAGGCAAAATACCATGCACTCCATTTTTTACCCATTACATCGCCGAGAATAACTGCCAAATTATTTTCATCCAGTAAAAAGTAATCTATAAAATCTCCACCAGGAATTCCCTGGAATGGCTTATGTAAATGATTAATTTCAAATCCTTCAAAATAAGGTGAATTATCAGGAACAACTTTGACCCTTAATGATTCCGTAGCGACATTTAGCTCATTTACAATTTTGCTCTTTTCTTTTTCAATATTTTTGATAATTGTATTTACTTTAGCAACGATTACTTTTGGTCCGGCATTCTTAAGAACATAATCTGTTATTTCCATATTATATCCCTTGAGAATATCGGTCTCATCACTTTTTGATGAAAGAAAAATAAACGGGATAAATTTAAAAGATTCATCCATCAAAAGGATATCCCTGAATTCGTAACCATCCTGTTCGTTCATCATTATGTCGGATATAATCAGATCGAACTTATAGGATTTAACCAGTTCTAATGCCTCAGACACATTTGTTGCAGTAACACAATGAAATCCCTCTTTTGTAAGGTTGTAATGAAATAATTTTGTTATAGCTGGATCATCATCGAGGAGCAAAATTTTATAACTGCTCTTTGAGAAAGAATTTTCAATATTTTTTTTGGTACCGTAAGCTTTATAAATATCGGTACGTTTTAATAAAGCTCTTACCTTAATAAGTAGTTCATCCACGTCAAATGGTTTTGTTATAAAATCATCAGCACCTGCATCAAGAGCATTTGTTTTATCCTCTATACTGGTTTTTGCTGTAACAAATATGAACGGGAGTGTTCTGTAGTTTTGATTCTCCCTTACTGTTCGGCAAAATGTAAATCCATCCATTTCATCCATTGTAACATCGCAGAGAACAAGATCAATATTTTTTTCTTTCAGAATGTTAAATCCCTCATTTGCACAGCTTGCTTCATAAGGAATATAAGCATTATTCTTAAGATGAAATGCAAGAAGTTTTCTTATTGTAAGATCATCATCTAATACCAATATGGATTTTTTTTCATCAATCATAAAAATGAACTGAAAAAGTATTTGAATAATGAAGAATGCTTATAGGAGTAAGGTTTGAAAAGATTTTAACAATCTCTATAACGAGAACAAAACAGTGAGAGAAAAAGAATCTATACACAATCCTGCACCAGTGATATTAATTATAACCACAATATCCTCAGGAACAATACTTTATTTTTTAATTAAAACTTGCTGCTGCTGCTTCTACGCTTTCAAATGACTCAAATACCCTGTACATTTTCGTAAGCTCAAACATAGAGCGAACATTTGGCTGGAAACCAACCAGCTTTAAATCACCTCCTAATGCAGTAATCTTTTTTAAAGATACTACAAGGGCACCTAAAAAAGTAGAGTCTATAAATTCACAATCGGAAAGATCGACAACAATTTTTTTGTTTCCATACTCAATATCATTTAATAAGGTAGCTTTAAAATCTTCCGCTTCTTTTAACGTTGCACGGGTAAGATTAACTCTTTCTACTACAACATCTCCCATTTCTTCTTTAATATATTCCTGATACATTTTATAAACCTACTTTTTCAAATGAACGATTTTGTATATTGTATTTTTCCATCAACCTGTAAATAGTTGCCCTGCCAAGCTGAAGTTTTTTAGCTGCTTCCACAATATTTCCATTTGTCACTTTCAGAGCATGTCTTATTGATTCCTCTTTAAGTTTCTCAAAAGGTACAATTGTATCATCCGAAAATAAAGAACCATTAAGCTCTAAAGCTCCATTGGTTTCAGCACATTTAATATGAGCAGGAAGATCATCAACATCTATATGTTCATTTTCTGCAATGATTAAGCAGCGCTCAATTGTATTCTCCATTTCCCTGATATTGCCTGGCCAGTTATACTCATAAATTAGTTTAAGAGCTTTCTTGCTGAAACCTTTAATATTTTTATTTAATTTCTTACAAAACAACTCAAGGAAATAATGAGCAATAATAAGAATGTCTCCTCTTCTTTGTCTTAATGGAGGTATAGAGATTGGAAACGAATTGAGCCTGTAATATAAATCCTCTCTGAATTCTTTATTTTCTACTGCATGTTTAAGATCCCGGTTAGTAGCCGAAATTATTCTAACATCTGTTTTAACTGTATCTGTACCACCTACTCTTTCAAATTCTCTTTGCTGAATTACACGAAGCAATTTAGCCTGCAAAAGCATTTCAAGCTCTCCAACTTCATCAAGAAATATAGTTCCCTCATTTGCCACCTCAAATTTTCCAAGCTTTCTAGTATAAGCCCCGGTAAAGGAGCCTTTTTCGTGTCCGAATAATTCACTCTCAAGTAACTCTCTCGGAATTGAAGCACAATTAACTACAACAAAAGGTTTATCTTTTCTTTTTCCGTTGTAATGAATTGCCCTTGCAATTAATTCTTTACCCGTTCCGCTTTCACCATAAATTAAAACTGTTATATCATTATTAAGGACTTTAGAAACAAGTTTGAATACATCCTGCATTTTTCCATCGGCAGAAATTATATTATCAAAACTATATTCTTTTTTTACATCTTCCTTAAGAATATAAAGTTCTCTTGTAAGATCGAAATTCCTGATTGCGTTTTTAATGGCAGGCTCAAGCCTTTGCTGATCTATAGGTTTTGGGAAATAATCGAAAGCTCCATACCTCAGGGCTTCTACAGCAACTTCAATACTTCCCTGCGCTGATAAAATTATTACGGGTAAATTTTCATCAAATTGTTTTATCTTTCTTAATGTTTCAAGTCCATCCAAACCAGGAAGCATTATATCAAGCAATATCAGATCTGGTTTTTGATGCAGGTTTCTTAAAACATCTTCCCCATTAGAAAATACCA
>Ga0154732_1009_pt1 | contig 28146 bp, 23 predicted proteins | sample Rifle2008BG16ft_FD_105740 | JGI IMG/M metagenome (GOLD analysis project Ga0154732, IMG submission 105740) | Ignavibacteria bacterium RBG_16_34_14 | reverse complement strand
ATGCTCTCCCTTCAGTTTTTGCTTTTAAAACAAGTTCAAGTGCTTCGTCAAGATCATAAGAGATTTTATCAAGGTAGCCAGTATCAACTCTTTTTTGTGCACGGGTTTTATCAACTTCAACTCCAAGGAATGCTGCACCATTCATAGCTGCAGCCAAGGGCTGAGCTCCACCCATTCCACCAAGTCCTGCGGTTAAAAGAAATTTTCCTTTTAAATCTTTTGAAAAATATTTTCTACCGCATTCAGCAAAAGTTTCATAAGTTCCCTGAAGAATACCTTGAGTACCGATATAGATCCAGCTTCCTGCTGTCATCTGTCCGTACATTGTTAAACCCAATCCTTCAAGTCTTCTGAATTCATCCCAGGTTGCCCAATCAGGCACGAGCATTGAATTGGAAATTAAGACACGAGGTGCATTGGGATAAGTTTTAAAAATACCAACAGGTTTTCCCGATTGTATTAGTAATGTTTCATCATTCTCCAGTTCTTTCAGAGAAGAAATAATTGCTTCAAAGCATTCCCAGTTTCTTGCTGCTTTACCGCTTCCTCCATAAACAATTAACTCAGATGGATTCTCTGCAACATCAGGATCAAGATTGTTCATCAGCATTCTCATAGCTGCTTCCTGTATCCAACCTTTGCAGGAAATTTTTGTACCGTGTGGTGCTTTAATAATTTTATCAATTTCGGAAATCATAGCTAATCTCTAAAATGATTATTGAGAATATTTTCATATTGCTTGTGAAGAGATTTGTAAATCCACTTTTTAATAAACCAGCTTTTCTTCATCTTCTTTTCAAGGAATTCTATATTTTGTTTTAATTGATTAACGAAACGAGTTTTTTCATCTTTGGTCAATCGAATCACATCATCATCACTTTGCAGTTTGGTTAGGATTGAAGAGAAAGCTTTATTCTCCGCAAAGAATTTATTGTCTCCCTCAGTTTGTTTTAATGTTTGTTTGCAAAAAGTGGAAAGGAGTTTTTTTTCATTACTAGAAAATTCAAAATTATAATTTGCGAACAGCTTCTTCATGATTTCCCGGAATATTTTTAAGTGAAAGAAGATTTTCCCGGAGTTTTTGATATCCGGGTTTTATAACATTATATATAAAATGTAATCTTTCATTGTAATGTATAAATGATGATTTCATTGAGTTGATAGTAATCTTCTCAATATCATCAAGGGTTATGTTAAACACATTTATTGCAGTAAGAAATTCCTTTGTCATTGTTGTATCGCTCATCAGGCGGTCATCTGTATTTATCGTTACTCTGAATTTTTCTTTAAATAAAATTCCAAAAGGATGATTCTCTATTTTATCAATAGCCCCTGTATGAACATTGCTTAAGAGACAAATCTCAAGAGGAATTCTTTTATCTAAAACATACTGAGCTAATTCACCATAACTAACTACATTTCCATGTTTATCAAATGATATGTCTTCCTTTAATCTTGTTGCATGCCCGATGCGATGAGCTCCGCACCATTGAATTGCCTGCCAGATAGATTCCTTACCAAAAGCCTCACCAGCATGAATTGTAATATTAAAGTTTGCTCTTTGGATGGCTTGAAAAGCATCCACATGTTTTTTAGGAGGATAACCACCTTCTTCACCGGCAAGATCAAATCCAACTACACCCTGGTTGCGGAAATTAATTGCAAGCTCTGCAACTTCCAAAGTATTTTTCATATTTCTCATACCGCATAATATCAAACCATATCCAACGCCAAAATCTTTTTTCCCTTTTTCTAATCCTTCTAAAACAGCATTAACAATATCTTCCTGGTAAAACCCTTTTCCTGTATGAAAAACAGGTGCAAACCTTGTTTCCACATAACTTACTCCATCATTCTTCATATCTTCCATCATCTCATAAGCAACTCTCTCAAGCGATTCTCTGGTCTGCATTACAGCAATTGTGTGTTCAAATCCTTGTAAATATTCAATAAGATTTCCTTTATTTGCTCCACGGTGAAACCATTCGCCAAGTTCAGTTGGGTCGCTCGTCGGGAGTTTCTTATAGCCTGTTTCTTTAGCAAGTTCTATAATTGTCTGTGGTCTTAAACCACCGTCAAGGTGGTCGTGCAGAAGGACTTTTGGTGCAGATTTTACTATTTCTTCTATAGTCAAGACTATCCTCTTTTTACGATTATTGAAAGATCCCGATATTCATCGGGAAAAATATCCTTTTAATGAAGGAAAATCAATTTAAAGAGTACTATCAGATGATTGATACTTTTTTCTTTATAAATCAATGACATGTTTGTTTCTTGACTATCGGAAACAGATGTACTAATTTTAATTTTACATTAAGTCATTTTTTATCGGAGTGATAATGAGATATTCAAAAATAATAATCGTATTTATGGTCTTTCTTGGGTTTACATTTATGGGTTATCAATGTGGCTCTACTGAATTAACCAGTGCAAAGCTTTATATTCAACAAAAAAATTATGATAAAGCTTTGGAACTTTTACAGAAAGAAGTTCAGAAGAATCCTAAAAGCGACGAAGGTTTTTACCTCTTAGGAGTAATTTATGGTGAAAAAGAACAATATGAAAATATGACTGATGCATTTAATAAATCCTTAGCCATTAGCAGTACCTACAAAGAAAACATTACTCAACTGATCCAATCCCATTGGATTAAAGAATTTAATCAGGCTGTAAAATCTTTTAACGCTGCACAAAACACAGCTAGTGAAGACAGCATGAAAATTCATTTCGATAGAGCAGCAAACGATTTTCAAAATGCTATTGCGATTGCACCGGATTCAACAGATGCTTACTTAAATCTTGCATTTGTTCATATTCAAACAGGAGATTATGTTAAAGCCGAACAGACTTTGCAAATATTTCTTGAAAGAGGAAAATCTCCCGAAGCATATATTTATTTAGGACGTATTCTTTATGATAGAGGTGTAAACCAAAAAGAGATTGATAGCCTGGCTTCAAAGGAAAATTTTAATAGAGCGATCCAGATTCTTGAAGAAGGAAGAAAACTCTATCCCAATAATTTCGATATGTTAGGGGCTCTTCAAAATTCTTATATCGGTGCCGGAAGAGTAAATGAGGGTATGGATGTTTTTAAGCAAGCTGCCGAAACTAATCCCAACAGCCCGCAGCACCAATATAATTATGGAGTAATTTTATTAGGAGCCGATCAGTTTGAAGAAGCTGAAATGAGATTTAAAAAAGCTATCGAGTTAAAACCTGATTATGCTGATGCACTTTATAACCTTGGCGTTACTTACGTTGAATGGGGTAATTACCTAAACAAGCAAGCTGAAGAAAGCGGACAAATGGAAGGTAGCATTTATAAAGAAAAATATACTCAGGCTTTACCTAATCTTGAAAAAGTTGTTGAGCTGCAGCCTGATAATATTAGTGGATGGGATGCACTCTATAAGGTTTATGCAAGACTCAATATGATGAAAGAAGCGGAAGACGCTTATGAAAAACTGAATAAGTTAAGAGAAGGCAATCAATAATTATGGCACAAAGTAATCAACCACAGGGACAGCAGATAAATATTGAACTCGGTGAAAAAGAAGCTGAAGGAATTTATTCTAACATGGCTATAATAACTCATTCACCGGCAGAGTTTGTAATTGATTTTACCAGGATTGTCCCCGGACTTCCAAAAGCAAAAGTGCATGCGAGAATAATAACAACTCCACAGCATGCAAAGATGCTTCTTAAGGCGTTAAAAGATAATATAGATAAATTTGAAAGCAGGTTCGGAGAAATAAAAACAGATACTCCGAACCAGCATTTTGGTTTTACGCCCCCTGTTAAGAAAGACGAAAAGGTAAATTAAAAATCGTTTGTTGTTTGTGGTTTGTCGTTCTTTTGGAAACCTCAACAACAGACAACAAACTACAAACAAATTACTTCATCCCTTTTTACAAGAATCCTATTTTCTTAACGTTCTCGTAAAAATTACAATTTAATCTCCGTAATACTTACAATTTCTCAATCTTAAACATTATAGTAAATCGAATTATCATCATTTCACTGGTATAAAAATTGGCTTTTTAACTGCCAGGTCAAGTATCAAAAAGAAGGTTAGCGATTTTTAATGAATCGGGAATTGAATGAAGCAGTTTTACATAGTAGTGATTTTAGCTGTTACGGGGTGTTTTATTTCTGTAAATGCCCATCAGCTTGTAGGCATAGTGCAGAATTATTCTAATGTTTTTTCTCCGCAGGTTATAGAACTTAAACAGAATTTCCCTAATCCATTTAATCCCACAACTCAAATAGAATATTTCCTTTCCGAAAGAAGCTACGTTGAAGTGAATATCTATAACATACTTGGTATAAAATTATTTGTACTTGTAAATACGGAACAGGAAAAAGGATGGTACAAAGTGAAGTTTAACGCTGAAGATTTACCTGCCGGTTTATACATATATGAATTACAGACACCGATGTTTAAGCAAACTCGGAAAATGTTATATTTGAAATGATAAGGAAATTGTTAATGAAATTTTTTGACAAAAAATATTTACAGTTGTTTCTTTTTCTGTGTGCTTCAATATTGATGAGCTGTGTTGATGTACCCGATGAGGTAATTTTACCTGAATGGGATATAGAGCTTAATGTGCCGATAATGAACAAAAAATATACGTTGAAAGAAATAATAAAAACTCAGGAACATATTTCAATTGATACCAGCGAAAACAATAATATCTTTCTTCTTCAATCAGGGAAATATTTTGTGAACAGCAGTCTTTCGGAATTTGTACAGATAAATGAAACATCCTCACTTGAAAATGTTCCAACAGTAACTTCTCAGAATGACAGCTTTATTGTATATGTTCAATTCCCTGAAGGACTTGAAGTTGACAGCGGGGAATTCGCAACAGGTGTAATAAATTTAAATGTAGATAATCCGTCTTCAGAATATGTTTCTGTAATCCTTAGATTGCCTACTTTTCACGATCCTCAAGGAAACAATATAACAATTCAAACTGATGTTGTTTCAGGAGGAACCAATTCTGTAAATTTTATTCTTGATGGATATAAATATGAAATACCTCCCGACCAGCCTGCTGGATTAAGGAATAGTTTCAAAATAGTTGTAAGAGCGTTTTCACAGCAGCCGGGAAATATTGTTTACACAGATCTTTCCTTGTCTGATTTATCATTCAGATATGTTACTGGAGTTTTACCTTCAAAATCTCTGGGCAATAAAACTTCAGCTTATGTTTTTAATGTTGATGAAGTAGAAGAATACAGAGACAGGGCATTTTTAAGAGATGCTAAATTGAATTTAAGAGCAGATTACATTTCTATGTTTAATGCTCAAAATGTTCTTGAAGTAAGGAATTTAAATATCATTGCTAAAAGAAATGATGGAACTGAACTTCTTCTTAGAGATAATTTGAATAATACGAATTTTACTCTCAGGATGACGAATGGAAATCTCAGTACTGTTTTTATAGAAGATAACAGTAATATTACAGATTTCATAAGCTTCTTCCCTGATTCTGTTATTTTGCGGGCAGAATATATTGTAAATCCTGAGAGTAGCAGCGGTACTTTTTCCAACCTTGATTCAATAAGATTTGAAACAGATTTTTCTACAAGATCTTATCTTGCTTTAAGAACAACAACTATTGAAGAGCAGGCACAAGTTATAATTTCTGAAATTGACCGGCAGGATATAAGAAACGGAAAAGAAGCAGATATAAAGTTTGAAATTGAGAATGGAATCCCGCTTTTAGCCTGGTTTAAAATTGATCTGTTTGATGAAAATAATAATTACTTATTTACATTAACAAAAAATAATGCTGAAGGTGATTCAATCTCTTTTGCTGCTGCTTCAGTTGATGGTAATGGTGAAGTTATTGAACCTAATCTCAATCCTGATAAAAATATAATGCTTGATGAATCGCGTATTCAACTTTTTTCAAGAGTTCATTACATAAAATATAGAGTAAGTTTCAGCACAACAAATTCTAATTTAAATCCTCCTCAAATGATAGCTATAAGACCTTCAAACTGGATCAAGATGAAAACGTATGGCAAGATAAAATATAAAGTCAGTAATGGTGATTAAGTAAAAGGAACGTATGAATAACAAAAGTGCTAAAAGTTCAGTTCAAAATTGTCATTCCGAACTTGTTTCGGAATCTCATACTGTAAATAAGATGCTGAAACAATCCGCCTTAGACGGACAGCATGACACACAAGGAGTAATATTATATAATATATTTATTTTAACGCTTTTATTTTCCATTTCTGCTTTTGCACAATATGGATCTGTTGGAGTTAAGGATGCACGAAGTGTGGGGCTTGGAAAAACACACAATGCAGTATCTTCGGGAATTTTCTCTATAGGAATAAATCCTGCTAACCTTTCATTTAATACCCTGAATACTTTTGAGATTGCAACTCTTCTGCCTCTTCCAACTGTTTCCATAAGAACAGGATCAGATTTTATTTCTTTTAATGAGTTTAATTATTATTTCGGTGGTGTAAATGGTGAACCGAGGTTTCTTACAGAAGAGGATAAGAAAAAATTAAACACTCTTTTTGATAATGGTGGGATGATTTTTGCCCTGGCCAATGCCGAGTTATTTTCTTTTAGTTTTAATCCCGGGAAAGAAATTGGTGTGTTTGCTTTTTCTCTTTATGATTTTGCCTCAATGCGAGTAAATATACCAAACGCTTTAATTGATATTGCATTATCCGGTAATCCTATTGGAAGAACTTTTAATCTTGATGAAGGTGATATTAAAGGATGGTGGATAAGAAATTATGCTTTAAGCTATTCAAAGGAAATTCCTGAAGTAAAGATATTAGATAACTTTTTCGCCGGAATAACTCTTAAGCTTGTTCATGGTTATTCTTATGTGGGAACTCATAAGAACAATACACATTTTACAACTGGAACAAGTGCGGAAATAACAGGTCAGACAGATTTAACAGGTTATTCCTCCTTCGCAGATAATTTCGGAGTTAAATATGAATTCGATTCCGTTTCAAGGAAATCCGATTTCAGTTTATTCCCTTCTCCTGCAGGAAAAGGTTTTGGTTTTGATGTTGGCTTTGCCGCTTCATTAGATAATAAATGGAGATTTGCATTTGCGGTAACAGATATCGGGAAAATAAAGTGGACAAAAAATGTAGCAGAGTTTACATCATTCGGGTCTGTGTACTTAAATGATTTAACGAACAGAGAGCAAAGAGATTCTGTAAAAGAAATTGTAATGGGAGACAGCCGGAAAGTTGATCATGTAAATACAAGTCTTGCAACTGCTTTAAGAGTTGGTGCTTCTTATTTATTTGGAGGAGAATTAAGAAGCTGGCCCGGAAGTTTACTTCTTGCATTTGATTATAACCAGGGATTTAATGATATGCCCGGTAACAGCATTGAACCAAGATTCTCAATTGGAACGGAATGGAAGCCAATGGATTGGTTCCCTTATTTAAGAACAGGTTTTTCTTATGGCGGCGGCTTAGGTTTTAACTGGGCTTTCGGTTTGGGAATAGATGCAGGGATACTTGATCTTCATTTTGCAACAACAGATATGCAATCTGTTTTTGCACCTAATTCATCAAAAGCAATTTCAGTTTCGTTAAGCTCAAGGTGGAAATTTTAACCTCTCCCTTTGTCCCTCTCCTTACCAAGGAGAGGGAACGGGTGAGGTTTAATTTATGCTCTCTTCCACAATCCTTATCTCTTCTTCTGTTAAACGATAAAGCTGCCTTCGTTAAATAAACTACAGCAGGTAAACTGGTAAACAAGCTGGACTGTTTGATTATTTTTTACGGGAGTAGAAACGATTGAGAAGTGATGTTCAAAACCTATTGATGAGTAATTGTATTTTTGCTGTAAATTTATAGAAAAAGAATTTAAAATGTAGGAAACAAAACATGCCTTGTCCTTACAATGATTTTTATTGCCTTACCCTTGGCAAATTTATTAAAGCAGCAGAAAGAAAAATTAAATTTGCGAACCAGGCAGTAAGTAAAGGATCAAGCGCGCCATTCTTTCCAAATGCCTGGCTTATCTTCAAAAATGCAAGATAAATAAAAGTTACAAGAATACTTACTCCTACCTGTACTGCCAAACCTCCTCTTCTTTTATTTGTGGAAATTGGTAAACCAAATACTACACAAATTAAACTTGCCATCGGAAATGAAAATCTTGAGTAATATTCAATTAAGGTCCTGGTTGGATCATTTCCAGCACGTTCCTGGTTTTTTATTAATTCTTTAAGATTTGCAAGATCCATTTCTTCAGGTTTCTGCTGCTTTGATTGCAGATCAGAGGGAGTGAAATTAAGATTAGTTAATGATAAAGTTTCAAAATAATTTGCGCTTTGTCTATATTCAGAAAAATATCTTTCAACGCCGTTTTTAGCAATCCAGTTCCCAGTGGTTGAATCATAAATTATTCGTACCGCATCAATTCTTGAATTCATTTTTGTCAAATCATTTGTCTCAAAATCCTGGATACTTACCTGGTTTGCCTGGTTTGCATTAACATCAAAGAAAGAAATACTAACTATTCTCGTTTTAGAATCCTGGAAAAAGATATTAGTTCCTGCAAAGATATAACCCTTATGCAGATAATTCATCTCTATATTTACTTTAGTCTGGTTTGCTTCTGGTACAACATAGCCTGCGAAATAAATTGAGAAAATACATATAATAAATGTTGTAATAAGAAAAGGAGTCATATACCTGTATAAGCTTACGCCGCTTGCCTTAATTGCTGTGGTCTCACTTAAGTTTGCCATTTTACCTGCAGTGAAGAGGGCAGCAAATAAAACTGCAACAGGAATCATTAACTTTATTATCTCAGGGGAAAAGACCAAGTAATAATGAAAGATAATATCCGAGCTGACATTCTGATCAATAAAATCATCAATGTTTTCGATCATATCTATAACAACAAAAATTAAAGTAAAAGCAAGAAGCCCGAAGAAAATTGTCTGCAGAAACTGTTTGATTAAATACCTGTCAATAATTTTCATTTTGGTCCCCTGCGAATTCATCTTCACTTCTGAATTGTTTCGGTATAAGCTTTTTAAGGAAGGAAAAATTAATTGTAACAGTTTCTTTTACTGATTTTATTGTTAAAATAATTCCCGCAATACCGAGTAAAATATTTGCGCTCCACATTCCCCAGAAAGGAGAGAAGAACCCGCGTTCACTAAGCTTTTCACCTCCTATTAAAAAAGCCCAGTAAACAATAAAGAAAAATAAGCTTATGCTGGCTGCTACACCGAATCCGCCTTTCTTAACCATTACACCTAAAGGAGCTCCAATTAGAATAAATATTATACAAGCTGCCGGGATGGAATATTTTTTATGAACTTCAACCATGTACTTATCAATTTCAGCTTGTTCATACTCTACTCTTTTATAACTCGATATAACAAGGTTCCTTGCAGTTTTTACTTTGTTAAGAAGCCGTATGTTTACAACTTCTCTTTTTGTTTCTTCATTCCTTCTGCTGCCAGTTAGCTGATTTCCTTTAAGATACATTTGCTTTTGAGTTTCCTGATGCAAAAAAGTTTGATACTCATTTAATATTTTTTTAAGACTATCAACAATTAAAAGCATATCCTCAGTGCTTAATTCTCTTTCACCTCTTATACCGCCTGGTGTGGATTGCTGAAATGTAAATTGTTCGGCATTCATTGTTATGCGGTGATTATTAAATATAAGCTTGCGGTAAGTATTCGTTTGATAAATATCCGATTCATGAATTTCGCCATTAGTTAAATTCATAATAAGTTTTGACTGATCCTTAGAAAAAAATATTTTGCCTTTCTCGGCGGTAACCACATTTACTTTTCTTGGATTAGTATAATCATAAATAGTTACCTGGGATAAATTGTTTGATTTAGAATCAATATCTCTTGCAAGAATAGCATAATTAGAAACTTCCTGCGAAAAGATTCCCGGTTCAAGAGAGAGAGTTGGTTTTTGTTTTGAAATATCTTGCATAAGTAATTTAGCCTGATGATTGGCATCAGGAAGAACATCATTATTGAAAAGTACAAGCAGGTAAGCAACAATAATTCCTGCGATTAACGGTGCAATCATCATTTTATAAAGACTAACCCCGGAAGATTTGATAATTGTTATTTCATTGTTCTGGGATAAATTTCCAAAAGCCATAAGAGTTGCAACAAGTGTTGCCATTGGCACAACAAGAGCAACCATCCAGGATAAATTGAAAACAATTAATTGAATTATAACCCATGTATCAAGCCCTTTTCCCACAAGTCTGTCTGCAAATTTCATCAGGAACTGAAGAAGAAAAATGCAGAAGAGTGTAAGCAAAGAAAAAATAAACGGAATTAAATGAGCTCTGAGAATATATTTATGCAGCAGCATATAATAATATAAATAAGTGACAGAGGTTTAACAAGGTTATGGTTTTGATTCAAACAATATAGAATAAAATTTTTTATTTTTCATGCAATTAACTAAGTTAGATAGTAATTATTTGAGTAATAAATCTTTTAATTACTTGCAATAATAATTTTCTATTGTTTAAACCGGTTAAATACTGAGGAGTCACAAGTTGGAAGAAATTCTAGGTTATATTAAAAACAATAAACAAAACTATATTGAAGAACTGAAAGAGTTCTTAAAAATCCCGAGCATAAGCACATTAACTGAGAACAAAAATGATATTGCCCGGTGTGCACAATTTGTTTCAGACAATCTAAAAAAAATTGGATTAAGCAGAGTTGAAATTATTAAAACTGAAGGTCACCCATTAGTTTATGGAGAATGGCTTGGTGCACCGGGGAAGCCTACTATTTTAATATATGGGCATTATGATGTTCAGCCTGTAGACCCGGTAGAATTATGGAACAGCCCTCCGTTTGAACCTACGTTAAAGAATGGAAAAATTTTTGCAAGAGGTGCCACGGATGATAAAGGACAAGTTTTCATGCACTTCAAAAGTGCAGAAGCTTATTTTAAGAATGAAGGTAGTCTTCCTCTGAATGTTAAATTTATTATAGAAGGTGAAGAGGAAGTAGGCAGTGAAAGCTTAAATATTTTCCTCAAAAATAATTCTGATCTTCTTAAATGTGATGCTGTTCTGATTTCTGATTCGTCATTGTATGGGCCAGGTATACCAACATTAACATATGGATTAAGGGGAATTGCATACCTTGAAGTTGAAATGATCGGACCAAACCGTGATCTGCATTCCGGAAGTTTTGGTGGTGCAGTGGCAAATCCTATAAACAAAATGGCTCAGCTAATATCAAAACTCCTGGATAAAGATGGGAAAGTTACTATACCGGGTTTTTATGATGATGTTATTAAACTTACAAAGAAAGAGAAGGAAAATTTTAAAACTTTAAAATTCTCTGATAAAAATTTTGCTAAAGATCTCGGTGTTGATGAGCTTAATGGTGAAAAGGGTTTTTCTACTCTTGAAAGATTATGGGCAAGACCAACCTTTGATTGCAATGGAATAATCGGCGGGTTTACAGGTAAAGGTGCAAAAACTGTTATTCCTTCCAAAGTTACTGCAAAAATTAGTATGAGATTAGTTCCGGATCAGGATCCAAATAAAATTGCAAAGTTGTTTGAAAGACATATAAAAAAAATAGCCCCCAAATCTGTAAAGATTAAAGTTACAAATCTGCATGGAGGATATCCGAGCTTAACTAACATTGAAAATCCTGCAAATATTGCTGCTTCAAAAGCAATGGCAAAAGCTTTTGGAAAGAAAACTGTTTTTATGCGTGAAGGCGGCTCAATACCTATTGTAACGGAATTTTCAAAAAAATTAAAAGCTCCTGTTGTACTTATGGGACTGGGTTTAAATACTGAAAATCTTCATTCGCCTAATGAGCATTTTGATCTTAACCATTTTGAACTTGGGATCATAAGCTCAGCATATTTTATGAAGGAGTTTGCTGAAACCAAGTAAAGCTAAGATACGGGCTAAGGCTGAGGTATTGATGCATATAATTATTAGAATCATTTAATTTTTTTTCTTTACCTTAACCTCATCCTTCACCCTTGGTATTTTGCAGGATTTTGGCTCCTGCTTATCAAATTTTTTTCTTATTTTGGTACTTAATCTTCCAAAACAATTTTAAAAATTTAGGAGAATAAAAAACGGAATGAATACACAGACAACTCCACTTATTGATTATCTTGAATCCATGGGATATAAAGTGGAATTAAATAATGGCAATAGTATTGTAAAAAATTATGATAACACTGAAGAAGCGATCAATTCTTTATATGAAGGAGTAGGATTAAGAAATATCTCTCATTCCGGAATAATTGAATTAAAAGGCAATGATGTTTTGGATTTTATTCACAGGATTGCAACTAATGATGTGAAGAATCTTCCGAAAGAGGGAGTTGCCGACACAATCTTTACAACTGAAAAAGGAAGAATAATTGATTATACGACACTTCTTAATTTTGAGAGTCATCAATTATTAATAACCAGTGCGGAATTTAAAAATAAAATAATAAGCTGGATAAATAAATATGTAATTACAGATGACGTTAAACCAGTAATTACAGAAAATAAGTATAATATTTTTGAGTTATTAGGACCACAAGCAGAATCATTTGTAACACTTATATGTGGGAATATTGCTAACCAGATTCAACCTAATACTTTTAAAATAATTCACACTGAAGGAATGCTCTTTTTTGTAGCTAAGGTAAAGGACATAAGAGGTAAAATAAAATTTTGGACTATCTCCGATGAAGAAAATGCAAGACGCTTAACAAAATATATTTTGGATAATAAGGGAATTTTTAATTTTAATTTTGTAGGCGAAGATGCCTATAATTCTTACAGGATTGAACAAGGAATTCCTGCAGCCCCATATGAAATAAATGATGAGGTTAATCCCCATGAAGCAGGACTTATGGATATCGTAAGTTCTACAAAAGGATGTTATATAGGACAGGAAGTTATTGCCCGACTGGAAACATATGATAAAGTTCAGAAGTATATTTCGGGTATTGAATTTCTTGAACAGCCATCACCCGAGGCAAGATTTATTCTTCTGGATGAAAATGGAAAGGAAGCGGGGAATATTACATCATATGTTTTTTCTCTGAAACTAAAAAAATATATTGGGCTTGGTTATGTAAGAAAGAGTTTTAGCGTACCAGAAACAAAACTTACTGCCAAAGACCAATTCCATAGAACAATTCAGGTTGAAGTTAAATCCTTACCATTTAAAAAATGAAAATTTATACTAAAGGTGGTGATAAAGGTGAAACCGGACTTTTCGGAGGTGAGAGAGTACCAAAAGATTCCCTAAGAATTGAGGCCTATGGAACAGTAGATGAGCTTAATTCGTTTATCGGATTAACATTAACAGAAATAAAAGATTCAGAAGTTATAAGGCTTCTTAACAGGATTCAGAATATATTATTTACACTCGGATCAGATTTAGCAGCTCCAGAAAATGAGAACAAAACATATAACATTCCTCGTATTACAAAAAACCACTTTGAAGAGATTGAAAAAGAGATAGATAAATTTGATATCAGGCTAAATGAATTAAGAAACTTTATCCTGCCAGGTGGATGTAAAAGCTCAGCATTACTTCATATATGCAGGACAATCTGCAGGAGAGCTGAGAGGAGAGTAGTGACATTAAGTAATGGAGTGAATCTTAATCCTGAAATTATTATTTTCCTAAACAGATTATCAGATTTGTTCTTTGTTCTTGCCCGTTATGAAAATAAAGTCTCCGGGATAGAAGATGTAAAATGGCAGCCTTAGCTATTGTCTTTACTCATATTTATTGCTGCCTATTGATTTTAACCGGGGGTGAAATTGGTTTCGACGGGGTTGAAGAGACATTGAACTGCACACCGTGTTCCCCGAGTACACGTAAAACAATTGGGAATAAAACAATAACTGGCGAATATAACTACGCCTTAGCTGCTTAATTAAATGAGCAGCCGTTCTCCTTTCTCTCTCATACCGGGGTTTGGAAGAACGTCGTTTAGGTATGATAGCTGATTCTGTTGCCTGTGCAGATAAAGCGAATTTTTAAGCAGGTAAGCTTAAAGTGATCCACGTTTGTTTGGTAGCTTTAAGTTAAAATAAAAACAGACTAAGTGTGTAGATGTTCTTTGGATCCTAACTTCGGACGCGGGTTCGACTCCCGCCACCTCCACCAATTGTTAACTTCGGTTAACTTTACTTTACCCCATTTAAGTCATAGTTTAGAAAATGCTCTGAAAAGAGCATTTTTTATTTATTGATTGTCAACCCTGATTAAACAAAATAAAGAGGAAGTGTGTGAATAGTGTGTGAAGTTTATTATATTTGGGATGTAGTCGAACCTAAATTTCAAAGAGAGAAAAATTATGATAATTCATTTTTACCTGGAAAGAAAATTTCTTAAAAATCCCGAAAAAAATATATATGCTTATATAAGAGGATTGCATCAGGATAAAACTCTTATACTTAATACGGGTCAAAAAATAAATCCTTTGAATTGGGATAAAGAATTTGAAAGAGCTTTCGAGAAAGGAATAAATAAAAGTGCAGGAGCAAAAGAATTAAATTATTTCTTGGATAGTTACAAGGAAGATATTAAAAGAACAATACGGGAAATTATAAGAGATAATCCTTCTAGTGATTATGAAACTATAAAAAGTACAGTATTAGAAAAATTTGGTAGAGTTCAAAAATCACAGTTATCATTTTTTGAAGCTTTGGATTTATTTATAACTACAAGAAAAAAAGATCTTAGCTATGATTCTATCAGGAAATTCACAACTATAAAAAATCACTTAATCGAATTTGAAAAAAGTGAAAGAATAAAACTTACATTTGCAAAAATAGATATGCTTTTTTATGATAAACTTTTGAATTTTCTTCTTGATGAAAAAAAGAATGTGAACAATTCTGCTTACAAAATAATTGGCTTGTTAAAAATATTTTTGAAATGGGCTTATGACAGGGGAATAAATAAGAACCTGACTTTTCAAAGATATAAAATTAAAGAGGAGAAGGTTGATATTGTTACTTTAACAAACCAGGAATTAGATAAAATATCGGGTTTAGATTTATCAAGGAATAAAAGATTAGATAAAGCAAGAGATTTATTTGTATTTGGTTGCTATACCGGTGGTAGATTTTCGGATTTAAGTAAAATTGGATGGGAAGATATTAAAGAAAATACCTGGTATTTAAGAGTTAAGAAAACAAGGGATGTATTGGAAATACCATTATTAGATGAAGCTATTGCATTAATTAATAAATACAAAGATCAGCCAACACCCTTACCAAGAATAAGTAATCAAAAATTGAATGTCTATATAAAAGAGGTTTGTGTTTTAACTGAAATAAATGATCCGGTAAAAATTATAAGGTACAGAGGAAATGAGCCTCTAGTGTTTGAAGGTCCAAAGAATGAATTTGTTTCTGCGCATACTGCTAGAAGAACCTTCATTACTCAATCTTTATTAAGAGGAATGAAAGCTGAAATAGTTATGAGTATTTCCGGTCATAAAAATTTCAAAACCTTCAAAAAATATCTGGATATAACAAGAAAAGATAAACAAGAGGAGTTGAGAAAAGCATGGAATAAACCAACACTTAGTATTGTGAATTTTAATAATGAATGAAATCAGAAAATTCTATCTACCTTAGACATAATAAACGGACGAATTACTACAAAAATTTAATCATAGAAGAATCAGCCAGAATGAAGGTGTTTATCTAAAGGAAATGATTTGAATGCTGAGCTTACTTAGAGTAATCTATAAAGATTTCTTTATTCTTCTTTAAACTTTACCCTCCTTTTACTAATTTCCATTCCACTATGCATTATTCATTTAAAAATGGGGACTCCCGAATGATTCTTCACTTTCTGAGGTTCTCAATTCAGGGGTCTTAAATGTTACCTGAACAACAAGCCCGACAAAAAATTGATAAGAAACTCACTCAAGCTGGCTGGCTTGTACAGGATTATAAATCTTTCAATCTATCTGCTGGATTTGGTATTGCAGTATGTGAATATCCAACTGAATCTGGTTCTGCCGATTACATTCTTTTCATTGATCGTAAACCTATTGGAGTTATTGAGGCGAAAAAAGCAGGTGTTACATTAAGTGCTGTTCACGATGTTCAAACAACTAGATATGCTTCAGATAAACTTAAGTTTATTATAAAAGAAACTGAGCTCCCCTTTCAATATGAATCAACCGGAATAGAAACTTACTTTACAGATATAAGAGATCCTGTTCCAAGACAAAGGGAAATATTTCATTTCCATAAACCGGAAACTCTTGATGAATTATATAAACAGAATAGCACACTAAGAAAACATCTTCAATCATTGCCTCCCCTTCAAACAGATGGATTAAGACTCTGCCAGATTGAAGCAATAACAAATCTTGAAAGATCATTCGCTTCAAACCGTCCGAGAGCATTAATACAAATGGCGACAGGTGCCGGTAAAACTTTTACTGCAATTACTTCTGTTTATCGTCTATTAAAATATGCTAAAGCAAAACGTATCCTCTTTCTTGTTGATACAAGAAATCTCGGCAAGCAGGCTGAGCAGGAATTCCGCGCATTCAAACCAAATGATGATAAAAGATTATTCCCTGAACTTTATAATGTGCAGCGTCTGCAGTCTAACTTTATTGATATGAAAGGGCAGGTCTGCATCAGCACTATACAAAGGATGTATTCAATTCTTCGGGGTGAGGAACTTGATGAATCTCTTGAGGATGAATCTCTTTATGAATCTAAATTTACAATTAAACCTAAAGATGTTGCTTACAATCCTGGTGTTCCTATTGAAAGTTTTGATTTTGTAATAATAGATGAATGCCACCGCTCCATTTATAATCTCTGGAAACAGGTGCTCGATTATTTTGATGCTTTTATGATCGGGCTTACTGCAACACCTGATAAAAGAACTTATGCGTTCTTCAATGAAAATCTTGTTAGCCATTATGAGCATAAGCAGGCGGTGGCGGATAACGTAAGCTTGACCGTGATGTTGTTAATCCCAGCCAGATAAGAAATATTATTAGAACGTACCGTGAAAAACTTAAAACAGATCTCTTCCCTGAAAGAGATGAAGTTCCCAAAACATTGATCTTTGCGAAGACCGACAGCCATGCCGAGGATATTGTTAAGATTGCCCGTGAAGAATTTGATGAAGGGAATGACTTCTGCAAAAAGATTACTTACAATGTAAAGAATGAAGATCCCGAATCTATCCTTCAGCAGTTCAGGACGGGCTATTATCCCCGTATTGCCGTTACAGTTGATATGATTGCAACCGGTACGGATGTAAAGCCGATTGAAGCCCTTATCTTTATGCGTGATGTCCGTTCGCGTAATTATTTCCAGCAGATGGTAGGAAGAGGAACCCGCACATTAAACAAGGATGATCTTGTTAAAGTTACTCCCAGCGCCAAAGCAAACAAAAGCCGCTTCGTAATTGTTGATGCTGTTGGTGTGTTTAAGACTGTGAAGATTGACTATCCCGCAGTTGATAATAAACCAACTGTTCCTCTTAAAGACCTGATGAAGATGGCAATACTTGAAAGGGATGAAGATACTTTAAGCTCTCTTGCATCCCGTTTAACAAGACTCGACAAGCTGGTTACAGAAAAGGATAGAGAAAAATTCAAAGAGCTTTCCGGTGGAAAAACTCTGAGCGATGTAGTCAAAGATTTAATGAATGCTTATGATCCTAATACATTGACCGAAACAGCAAAAGAAAAATTCAATCTACCTGCTGATAAAGAACCAGATGAAGAACAGATTAAGCAGGCTGCAGATACACTCTCCTTAAATGCAGTTAAGCCTTTTGATAAACCTGAGCTGAGAGATTTTGTAGAAACAGTAAGACAAAAAATTTACCAGGTTATTGATAATACCAATATTGATAAAGTTACTTTTGCAGGATACGATAAAGATGCAAAAGAGAAAGCCGAAGAAATAATTAACAACTTCCGGAAGTTTATTGATGAAAATAAAGATGAGATAATTGCATTAAAAATTATATATCGTATGAAAAGTCATCCCGAACTTGTTTCGGGATCTCAGGAGAACCTGAAACGAGTTCAGGTTGACAAACACACTCTAACCTTCGATGCTCTGGAAGGTTTACGTGATGCTCTGCACTCCTCTCCCTACCATTTAACTCCCGAAATTATCTGGAATGCCTACGGAAGAATTTATCCGCAAAAGGTTAAAGGAACTACAGCAGTAAGAATTCTTACAGATATTATTTGTCTTATAAGGTTTGAACTTGGTATTTACAAAGAGCTTGAGCCACGAAAAGAAATTGTTGACAGAATCTTTAAGGACTGGATATTTAAAAAGAATGCAGGACCCAAACAATTTACTGAAGAGCAGATGGAATGGCTTAGAATGATTAAAGACCATATTGTTATCTCTGTAAGAATAGAGAAAGAAGATTTTGAATACACTCCGTTTAATGATGAAGGCGGGCTTGGAAAAATGTGGAAGTTGTTTGGCGAGGGAACTGAAGAAGTTATTAAAGAATTAAATAATGAGTTAGCAGCTTAATTTTATTTTATCTTCATTGTTTTCGGTTTCAATAAGAATACGCGATAGATTTTTTTCCCATTGAAACAATGATTCATTCCTCACTCCTTCAAAGTTCCAGTCAGGTATTTCTATTTCAAGATTTTGTCTTGCATTTTTTATGCTTGCATAAGAAATACCTATTTTAATTAACAAGGGATCATCCGGTAGGATATAAAAATCAAATATTCCTCCTATTGATGAATCTGCTGCAGAGGAATAGGTTTGAGAAATTAAATTGTTACCAGACCATATTTTTGCTGAAGAAAATGATTGGTTAAATTGAGCTACAAAATAAAGATTTTGTCTGTTATCTTCGCCGCAAAAGCCGCCGCTAATATTGCTTCCTTCAATTTCATTGTGAGAAACAATATTGATTGAACCACCACCAATAAGATTAAGACTTCTTCCCACATCAAATAAAATATGAGCTGATATTAGACTGTCAGAACTAAATTTAATAAAACTTGATCTTGTTGTTGCAGTAACTTCACCTTTTAATTTAACTTCATCTAAAAATAAAGAATAATAACCAGGTTCAGCCTTTTCATTTGAATAAGGTGACCTATAAGACTCAGGAATGAATTCCGAATTATTTTTAGTTGCTGTAATTATTATGCTTCCAAGATCAGCACAGCCGGTTCCGCTTAAATGATTATTACCAAAACCATAAAAATATTTTTCCCCATAAATATAACCTGATGGAGAACCCGGAGAATTATGTGGACTGATTGAAACCATTCCCCAAGGTACAACAGCTCCCGGAAAAGTATTTCCCCCATTAGCTGTTCCTATAAATGGATTTACATATTGAGTTGTTTTAGTTTGACATTGGATTAATGATATCGAAAGAAATAAAAGAGTAAAAATTTTTAACATTGCAAAAAATAATTTAAAGATTAAAAAATAAAAAAAATTAAACCTGAGGGAAATTATACCACCTTTAGATAAAATAGAAATTTATGGAATAGTGTAAGGGTGAAGTTAAGAAAGCGCCATAAAATTAGCAAAATTGCAAACGATTGTGCATTTTTAAATAAGAAAATGAATTAAATTTCAATTTTTACTTGACAACTTATTTCTTTCAACCTAAATTAGAACAAACGATTGTGCACAAAATGAAGAAAAGCACTACTCTTAAAAACATTGCTAATCAGGTTGATGTTTCTGTATCAACAATTTCCAGAGTTCTTAATGGGAAATCAAAACATTATCGCATTAGTGAGGAGACTCAACAATTAATACTTAACGCTGCCAAAGAATTAAATTATTCTCCTAACCAGTTAGCAAGGGGGCTAAGACTTAAAAGAACTAACACGCTTGGCTATATCACTCCGGATATATCAAATCCATTTTTTTCTAACATAGCAAAGGTTGTTGAAAAATATGCAAGGAAACTAGGTTACTCAATTATTCTTTGTGATAGTGAAGAAAATACAGATATAGAAGCAAATTCGATTCAGCTACTGATAGATAGAAAAATTGATGGATTAATTATTTCACCTGTTGGACAAACAGTTGACCATCTTAAAGAAACCTATAACAGAAATATACCAATTGTTCTGATTGATAGATTCTTTCCTGATTTTGATCTCCCATATGTTGCCTCAGATAACTACAAGGGTGCTCTAGAAGCAACTTCGTACCTTATTGAATGCGGACATACGCGGATAGCTTATATCCAGGGCTTAAAAAATACTTCTCCTAATAATGAAAGAGTAAAAGGATTTAAAGATGCTCACAGGAATTTCGGAATCGAATTCGATGATTCATTAATCGTAGGTAACAGTTTTGGAGAAGAGAACGGTTATATAGAAATGAAACTGTTAGTAAAAAGAAATAATAAACCTTCAGCGGTTTTTGCTGGTAGTAATCTTATATCACTTGGAGCTTTAAAAGCATTAGCTGAAGAAAATTTAAAAGTACCGGATGACATTTCAATGATCTCTTTTGACGATCAGCCATATTCAAGATTTCTAGCGACGCCTATGACAACTGTTTCTCAGCAAGGCAGTCAAATTGGTCAATTGGCTACAAAAATTCTGATAGATTTAATTGAAACGAATAAGCAGTTCGAACCCAAAGGAATTTTATTGCCAACTACATTAATCAAAAGAAATTCAGTAAGAATTATTGAAGATGCAGAAATAACCGGAAACGGTAAGGCAAATAGTATTTTATCTTAAACTATAAATCTTAATTGATAAACCAAAAGTCTCTGTATAAAATGTGAGAGACCATCAGGAACTGTGCTTAATACAAAAAAAATAATTATGAAAAAAAATATATTTTTCAATCTTGCTATAATTTTCCTGTTTGTTTCAATTAATTGCGGAGGAGATAATAAAAAAAATAAGAGCGACAATGTTGAAATAGTTTTTTGGCACAGCTTTATTTCCTCAACTGTTCCGGCGTTAAATGAGCTTATTCAAAAATTCGAAAAAGAAAACCCTGGTTATAAAATTAATGCTCAATACATTCCTTCAGGTGATCCATTAATACAAAAGCTTATCACTTCAATTCAAAGTAAAACTGCACCCGATATTTCCTGGCTGCATTCCGATTTTATTGAGGATCTTGTTGAAGCAGATGCAATTTATAAAATGGATCAATTCATAAAAGGCAAAGATGGAATTTCCGAAGAAGATTTAAATGATATTTACCCCTCTCTACTGCAATATTCTTCATGGAAAGAGACTTTGTACAGCTTACCAATGGAAGCAACTAACCTGGCTCTTCTTTATAATAAAAATATGTTTAAGAAAGCAGGATTAGATCCGAACCATCCGCCACAAACATGGGAGGAGCTAAAATCTTATGCAAAAAAATTAACTATAGATAAAAATAATGATGGAACGTTTGATCAGGTTGGTTTTTTTGTCCCGGTATTTCCTGCAGCCGGTCCACTTGGAAGCTGGATGGTATGGCAGTTCACGCCGTTTTTATGGCAGGCTGGGGGAAGCTTAATAGATAAGGAACAAACAAAAGTTCTTTATAATAGTGATGCAGGGGTTCAGGCTTTAACACTTTGGCAGGAAATGTACAATGATCAAAAGCTAAGTACTTTTACAAATCTTTTTGAGAATGCTTTTGTGTCCGGCAGTTTAGCTATGGCAATGGATGGCCCCTGGAATTTACCACGATATAAAGAATTATTGAAAAATATAGATTGGGCTTTTGCACCTCTTCCATCTGGACCGGCAAAAAATGCTACAGTTGTTGGAGGCGAATATCTTGCAATATTTAAACAAAGTAAAAATCCTGATGTTGCCTGGAAATTTATAAAATGGATGATTCAGCCGGAAGTTCAAGCATTTTGGTCAATGAAATCAGGTTATTTACCAATCCGGCATGCAGTATCTGAAGTACCTGAGTTTAAAGAATATTTAAAAAACCATTCTGATTTTAGAGTTTTTGTTGATCAGTTAGAATTTGGGCGTGCTGAAAAAATGGATTATGAAGCACTTGAAATTACAAGGAATTTTGCTGAAGCTATTGAGAGAGCAACTGTGGGTAAAGTTGATGTTAAGAGGGCTTTAGATGAATCTGCAGAAAAATCTAATAAGCTTTTAAAAAACGCTAGAGAATAAAAAATGATTAGTACTTCCCCTGAGGTTCAGGAAGAAAAATTAATACTTGCTTCATCTATTAAGGGAGGAAAAAATAAACTTCATGGAAAAGAAAAGAAAGGAGATCTTTTACCCGCACTTCTTTTTCTATCTCCTACACTAATAATATTCACCACTTTTATTTTATTTCCTGTTTTCTTTTCTTTTTATCTGAGTTTTCATGAATGGAACATGTTTAGTGGTGAAACAACGTTTATTGGGATAGATAATTATGTAAGAATGTTTAATAACGAAGAATTTTGGGAAGTCTTTAAAAATACAGCTATTTATACTTTTGGTACTATCCCACTGAATATGTGTTTTTCTCTACTTGTAGCCTATATACTCCATAAAAAAATCATGGGGAAAAAATTATTAAGAACTGCTTTCTTTGCACCAGTTGTTATATCTCCTGTTGCAGCTGCTGTTATTTGGAGATGGATGTACGATCCTAACTTTGGACTTATAAATTATTCTATAGGAATTTTTGGAATTGATCCAATTAATTGGTTAAATGACCCTGTTGCTGCAATGGCAGCTTTAATAATTATGGGAGTTTGGAAAACTTTTGGAATAAACATGGTTCTTTTCTCAGCTGGTCTGCAAGCAATTCCTGAACATTACTACGAAGCAGCACAAATTGACGGCGCAAACCAGTGGACTAAATTCTGGAATATTACTGTTCCTCTTTTGGCTCCAACTACTTTTTTTATAATGGTCATGTCAATTATAAGTTCTTTCCAGGTTTTTGATATTGTTTATGTGCTTACTTCTGGCGGGCCATTGGGAGCAACTAAGGTTTTAGTATTCTACGTTTATGAACATGCTTTTAAATTTTTTAACATGGGTTATGCTTCAGCTGCTGGTTATGTACTTTTTGCTATCCTTTTTGCTATTACACTACTCCAGGTTAAGTATATGAAAAACAAAGTTTATACATTCGGATAGTCAAATGTCTGCCGCAAAAATCGGAAGCATATCGAAGTCTTTTTTAGAACATATATTTATCTATATACTTGCGTTCATTACAATAGCACCTTTTATATGGATGTTTCTAACTTCCGTAAAAGATATGGCAGATATTTATGTCTATCCGCCTCAATGGCTACCATCGGTATTCCATTTTGATAATTACATTAAAGTTTTTGAAGCTGCCCCATTTGCAAGATATTATATGAACAGTTTTTTTGTTGCTGCTGTTGTTACCCTTGGACAATTAATTACCTGTTCATTAGCTGCTTACGCATTTGCACGTTTAAATTTTAAAGGAAGGAACACTCTATTCCTTTTGTTTCTTGGAACAATGATGATACCTTATAATGTTACTATGATACCCAGCTTTATGGTTTTATACTGGTTAGGGTGGGTTGATACTTACCAGGCTTTGATTGTACCGGGATTAGCTTCTGCTTTTGGAACTTTTTTACTGAGGCAATTTTTTATCACAATTCCAAAAGAGCTTGAAGAAGCTGCTTACCTTGATGGTGCAAGCAAATTTACAGTTCTTAAAAAAATTATTATTCCTTTATCTAAACCCGCTTTAGCCACTCTGGCCATCTTTACTTTTATGGGAGTTTTCAATGATTTTATCTGGGCATTAATTGTACTTAATTCTGAAGATTTAAGGACAGTGCAGCTTGGACTTGCAATATTCAGAGACAGATATTTAACTCAATGGGATCTTTTAATGGCAGGTTCTGTAACCGCAGTCATGCCTATTTTACTTGTCTTCTTCTTTGCACAAAAATATTTTATAAAAGGGATTACTCTCAGCGGACTTAAAGATTAAGATGAAACTTTTACTAAGCTTTATATTATTTTTTTTTGGTGAGATCTTTTCCCAGGATATTCCTTCAACAAGTACAGGCGAAATAAAATTTTATGTGGACTATTCTGCTTTCAAAGGGAAGGAAGGAAAAACATACCAGGAATTTTATTTAATGATTCACGCTGATCAATTAATATTTATCGGCAGTGAAAACCTATCTAATAACAGTCGGGATAAAAATGCTTCCTTTAAAGTTTCTTCTATAATCAAAAATCAAAATAACGAAGAAATTTCAAAACAAGAATGGTTGACCAATGCTCTCCTTAACCGGGATTCAATTGATTTGAGAACCTTAGTGGTTTATGATAAGTGGGCAGAGATTTTGGATCCCGGTTTTTATAAAATTTCTGTAAACGTAACTGAACAGGAACATAAAACTTCAGGCTATACAGAATTTAAAATTAATGTTCCTTCTTTTAATGAAGAAAATTTATCAGCAAGTGATATTGAATTTATTACAAGAGTTGAAGAGAAAAAGGAAGAAAACCAATTTGAAAAGAATGGAAGAATTATAATACCAAATCCATGGAGAAGATATGGATTACTAATTTCTAGACTCTCTTTTTACTATGAAATTTATAACATTCAAAATCCTGATCAGGATAAATTTCTTTCGGTTGATTATTCAATTATTAATCAAAATAATATTGAGGTAAAAAAACTTTCCGGAGTTGAAGTTAAAAAAACCGGAAAAGATTTAAGCATAATTCACGCAATTGATTTAGAGGGTTTGAATTCAGGAATTTACACTCTGAAGGTTGAAATATCAGATGAAAATGAAAATCAAAAATGTTCCTTATTAAGAAATTTTGAAATTATTCAAATAGATTATTTATCCAATAATCCTCAGCTAACTGAAGAGGAAGCTGAAACTAGTGGGAAACTTATAGAATATTTAGCTACACCGCAGGAATATAATATTTATAAAAATCTTTCCTTACAGGGCAAAACAAAATTTCTTATGAGCTTCTGGAAAGAAAAAGATCCTTCTCCCGGCACAATTGAAAATGAATATCTTCAGAGCATTATGCAAAGATTTAATTATGCAAACCAGAATTTTGGCTGGGGTAAAATTGAAGGATACAAAACTGATAAAGGCAGAGTATTAATAAAATATGGTATGCCTGATGAGACAGAAAGTTATTCTTCAGAAGCAAATAGCGCACCTTACGAAATCTGGACTTATACAAAAGATAAAAGATTTATTTTTGTTTTTGGAGATACAAACTCCAGTGGGAACTATATTCTACTTCATTCAACCAAAGAAGGTGAAATTTCTAACTATAACTGGAAAGATTATATCCGGTCTTTATAGTAAAACGAGCAGGATTAAAATGAAAACTCTAACCAAATTTTATTTTAAAACATTTTTTTCAATTTCATTAACAGCATTATTTATATTCTCCTCATGTAATGAAGAAAATGATGGACTTGCACCTTATGTTGGATCTCCAAAGTTATCAAACATTATAGTTCAGGATAGTACATTTTGGCCTAAAATTAATTGGTTAGGCGGATATGTTTCTGTCTTAGGAATTAATAAAGGACCAAGAGCTGCTCTTGACAGCACTTTAGTATTCCTTGTATATAAGGGTGGAAATGATATTCATTATCCGGTTACATTTAATGAGATTCCTCCCGGGGCGCAAGATTTAACCACACAATATGGTGGAAGCAGAGTTGATTCATTAACAGAAGATGGCACATATACTTTTTGGATTTTGAAGGAGACTGAATGGAATCAGATTTCTGCGATGTCAAATAAAATTCTTATTTATGATTCCACACTCTCAACTACACTCCGGGTTGATGGAGACACTGTAAGGTTATCAGGGAGCGCACATTTTCAGATTGTCAAACCAGTGAATGTTTATATTAATTTAGTTAATATAAGACAATCCCGGGGTAGACTGGGTGATCTGGCAATTGAAGTAACAAATAAATCTAATAACCCTATTATATCATTTACTGTAACACAGATTGAAGATTCATTAATATCAGCAATAGGAATTGTTGAAGGAGGTCAATTCGACCCTGATGGTGAAATCTGGAATGCATTATCTGTGAGTGATAGTGCCGGACAAATACAATATGGAAAAGCAAACATAATAAGTTCACCGGTTGTTGCTGGAGAAAATATTCCAGGAACCCAGGTTTTTGTTGAATACCCGGAAGGTGGATTAAAACACAATGCTACTTACTACGTATGGATTGCAAATAAATTTTGGGATGGTGAAGGGAGAATACTTTCAACGAATTACTATGAATATATAGTGTTTGACACTAATTAATGACAACAGTTATAGATCGGAGAAATTAATGAAACAAAATAAAACTGTTTATACTATTTTTTTAATGCTCTCTATCAATTTTTCATTATTTGCCGGTGATGCAAATTTTTCTACCGCGTCAAGAGCAAAAACTCTTTCATTAAACGGATTATATTTTGCCGGAAGTGATGGACTGCAATCTGTTCTCGGAAATCCCTCAGCAATTACTTTCCTAAATTCTAAGGGATTAGAATTTTTTATTGTAGATAATGTTGGTCAGCAGGAATTTGAAAATTTCAATAATGATCTTTTTAAATCATTTCAGGATGATGATTTTAGTTTTGGAGGTGGAATATTCTGGTCCTTCTCACCATCATTTACTGCTTCTCTCTCTTACCAAAGGGGAGTGGATTATAAAATAAACTGGCCGTATGTAAATTTATTTATCGGTGATTCCAGCACTTCATTATTAACCTTTGATTTTTTCAATCAGTTAACAATTGATGCTGCTTCAGCTTCTTTTGCTGCTGCTTTTGATAAATTATCTGTTGGTATTTCAGCGCATTATTATTATGTGGAACAACATACTTCATTCCCTAGAACTAATGAAAGATGGAATGATACTTTGGGACTGCCAGGATACCAGTTTAATTACAATCAGGATGGCTATTCATTTGGTTTTAATATAGGGGCTTCTTTACAATTGAATGAGCAGCTAAGGATTGGCGTTATGTCCAGAAGCGGCTTTAAAACTAATCTTGAAGGAACTGCCTCAAGCAGAATGTTAGCTGTATTGGATTCTGTTCCTTCAAATGTAAATCTCTCCGGGACTTTTGAAATGCCCTGGATTTTTGGCGGAGGTTTAATTTATGAATGGACCGATAATTTAAAAGTCAATGTTGATGTACAGTATAATTTATGGAGCAGTATTCAGAAGACATTTGATTTTACTTTTGATAATTCCACTTGGCAGCAAAATCTTTCTTCAATCGATTCTTTGACAGGAATTAATCCGTTAAGCTTTACCCTTTCTTTTGATAATACAATAGATGCAGGCTTTGGAATTGAATATAAAACATCTGAAGTTGTTTTAAGAACAGGATATCGTTTTTCTCAAAGTCCTAATACCGATGCTGCATATAATATGCTTTTTCCTTCGGTTGATCAACATTGGGTTTCTTTAGGGATCGGTTATCAGGATGAAAATCTATTAATTGATGCGGTTGTTGCATATGCTTTTGGAATTTCTACTGATGTCATTAATTCAGAATTCAGAAATTTGACCGGCAATTATAGTTCGACTGTAGTTTTACCAGCTATCACATTCAGATATTTACTCTAAGGTAAATAAATGATTCACTTAATTATCAATTCAATAATCCGCTAAGGAGGTCGTATGAGGAAGTTCAAACTATTTTTCATCGGACTGCAGCTTGTTATTTTTAGTCCATTTGTTAAAGGACAGGGAGAACGATTGGAGCTTAATGTTCCGATAGTAGACCCAACAGCAATAACACTCGATGCACAAATGAATGAAGCTGCCTGGTCTGGTGCAGGGGAGGTAAACCTTATAACATCTACCGGTTATAATATCTTTCATTTTCCCTATGGAAGAGAAGGCTTATTAGAACCGGAATATGATGAATATTATGCAAGGCTATTATGGTCTGAAGATACTCTGTTTGCATTTATACATATAGATGAAGTTGTAAATGATACAGCAGGCTTATGGTGGGGAGGACAATGGGTAGGCGACCAATTGTTTGTAAGCTTGTCAAACAGGTTTGCAGTAGAAATGGATGATGATGGAGTAACCTATGATGGGAATGTATATGCAGCACCCGATGGTCCATATCATTATTTAATACTTGG
>Ga0154732_1118_pt1 | contig 28910 bp, 17 predicted proteins | sample Rifle2008BG16ft_FD_105740 | JGI IMG/M metagenome (GOLD analysis project Ga0154732, IMG submission 105740) | Ignavibacteria bacterium RBG_16_34_14 | reverse complement strand
CAAGGACAGTTCTTATTAAAAAAGGAAGTGAGATACAAACTCAAACAGGGAAGTATAAAGTAAAATATAAAACCCTTGCCGGTCCATCTGAAGGAAGCAGAATTACTGAAAAAGAAGAACCTGCAGAATTTATTTTCAGGACTACACAGGATCTTATAGTACGTCCGATCCAAATTGATAATGTTGCAATTGAAGAATCACCACAAGGGTATTCATCTTTAATTATAAAATTTCTGCTTGAACGAAATGTTGATTACAACTCTCTAAGTTTTGATTCACTTCAGCTTTATTTGCATGGTTCAGCCTCAATTAAATTTAATCTGCTTTTTTATCTTACAAAATATGTCTCTTCTATTTCAGTAAGAGAATTACATGATAAAAAACCGCAATACCAGAAGATTGATAATTTTAATATCTCTATTCCCGAATTTTCTAATGATCCAAATAAGGGGAGTGATAATTATTCAGTTCTTCCTTATTCAAAGCAAACCTTTCCGGGATTCCGTTTACTGCAGGAATATTTTTCCTTCCCTGAAAAATTCTTTTTTGTGGAGATAAATGGTCTTCAGAATTTTAAACCATCAGGTGAATCAAATTCTTTTGAAGTAAAGATAGATTTCAGCAGAAAACTTTTAAGAGAAAAATGGCCAGGGGTAAATAACATTCTTCTTCATTGTGCACCAATAGTAAATCTTTTTTCCCGTTCTACTGAAGAAGTAGTTGTGAATCAACGACTACCTGAATATTATATCATTCCTGATCTGGACAGAAGAAAAAGCAGGGATATTTATTCTGTTGATAAGATTGTCGGTATAAGTGAAAACAAGTTTGAGCAGTACAAATATATTCCTATAACTTCTCACGATATCCTTGAAACAAGCGATCCTGAATATAATTACAAAAGGTTTTATTCTATCTTCAGAAGAACTCAGCAGCATGATATGTCAGAAACATACATCAGGCTTTTTGGGCCAAGCATGGAACTTGATTCTTTTCCCAAAGAAACTTTAAGCATTGAAGCAACTTTATCCAACGGTTTTTTGCCCTCAGCATATCTTGAAGCCGGATCAATAAAAGAACCAGTTAATTTCCCGGCAGGTATTGAAGCATCGAATATAACAGTTCCGCAAGAAATGCTTGGATGCCCGGACAGACAGAATTATTTATGGTCCTTAATAGCTCATTTGTCTGTTAGCTATTCAACTTTAGCAGATGCGGATTCATTTAAAAGTATTCTTAATTTATATAACTGGACTAAATCTCATAATCATCCCAATAAAAAAAGAATTAATGGAATTGTAAAAATTTACAAGCCAAAACTTGTCAGTAAAGTAATTAATCAAAGTTTAATTCGCGGGATAGAATTTCATATCGAAGTTGACCCAAAAGAGTACGAACAAGGTGAAGGAGAAATTCATTTAATGGGGACGGTAATAAATTCGTTCTTATCCCAGTATGTTACGATAAACTCCTACATTTTCTTAAAGATAACTGAAACAGGAACAGGTAAAGAATATTCATGGCAGCCGGTAACCGGGGAAATGCAAATCATCTGATTGAAGACCTTGTAAAAAATGGTCATTCATATAATGTTTGGCAGGCAGTATGGCTTGCTGAAAATATTACTAAGAAGGAAAATCCTGATAGGAAAGACTATATATTTGATCAGGCGGGGTTAAAATTCCGACCCTCAGAAAAATATGAATTTCCTCCAACAGATGTAAAATCAATCTTTCATTATAATGGAGAAATAAGTTTTGTATTAACTTTTCTGGGGCTTTATGGAATTAATTCTCCTCTTCCCAGGTGTTATCATGAAGAAGTTGCCATGCAGCAAAGGATTTTGGGAGAGGGTGAAGTTCCTTTACAGAATTTTTTGGATATTTTCAACAACAGGTTCTACTGGCTTTATTATCAATCCTGGAAAAAATACAGATTCTATCTTCATTTAAATAACAAAAGCGGCGATAGGATTTCTGAGAGAATAAATTCCTTCATTGGCAGAAATCTTTTAATAAATAAAGAATCCTATCTCAATAACTTTGCTCTCTTAAAATTTTCGGGCATTTTAAGTTCCCGCGTAAGAAATAAAGCCGGGCTTAAGATTATACTAAATTATTTTTTCCCCAAATACAAAATGGATGTAGAGGAATTTGTTCCTCAATGGATCAAGTTAACAGAAATACCTGGTGTTGGTAGTGAAAATTTTAGTTTGGGAATAAATAGTTTTATTGGAGAATATTCCCGTGATTGTATGAGCAGGATTTGTATTAAATTAAAATCAATATCGTTTGAAGAATACCTTGACTTTCTTCCGGGTACAGAAAACTCAAACAAGCTGATAGAACTTTTAAATTTATATTTAACCGATGGTATTGAATTTGATTTTGAATTTACAATTAAAGCAGCTACAATAGCTTCAGTTTCATGGGTAGATGAAAGATTAAAACTTGGTTCAACTTTATGGCTTGGAAAACCAGAAAAAGATGAAGTAAAGGTTTACTTAAGTTATGAAGAAATAACCAGTGCTAACCTCACCTAAATCCTCTCCTTAATAAGGAGAGGACTTTTAAAAGCATACCATTCCCTCTCCTTTAAAAGGAGAGGGACGAAGGGTGAGGTTGAAACTCTTCCCTTATTAATATCATATTAAAAAAATTCATTAAATTTTCAGGAGCTTTAAAATGCAAAGCAAGGATTTGAAATCCCTTCTTTTAAAATTAAATAACTACCTTGTGCGTAACCTCGATACTGCCACAGGTTTAGGAATAAACCGGGGGCATTATGAGATTACTTTTGATCATCTGTTAAATGCTTTAGTTGATGATGGACAGGGAGATGTTCCTTTAATCCTTAAGCACTATGCAATTGATTCAGGAGACATTCAATCTGTAATAAGAAAAAATCTTGATGAACTTGAAACGGGTAATTCAGGTAAACCTAAACTCTCACCATTATTAACAGAGATGCTTCAGGAAGCATGGATAACAAGTTCGGTCCATCATCATGAAACGAAAATAAGATCCGGGGCTTTGTTTGAGGTTTTTATTTCTTCCGAACAGGTTGTAAGCAGCCGGCTAATGGATAGTCTTTCTCCCATCAAACAGGATGAGCTGCGAACAGATTTTTATAAAATTGTAAATGGATCAGCAGAAGACCCTGATGTTTCTGCAGAAATTATTTCACAAGAAGAAGCACGCCAGATTCCACCTGATGGAACTGTTCTTGATCTTTATACGCAAAATTTAACTGCCCAGGCAAAAGAAGGAAAAATTGATCCTATACTTGGAAGAGATGAAGAGATTATTCAAGTAATTGAAGTTCTTTGCAGAAGGAAAAAATCTAACCCGATTCTTTTAGGTGAACCTGGAGTAGGAAAAACTGCTTTAGTTGAAGGATTGGCAATAAAGATTGCTGCAGATGAAGTACCAAATGTTTTAAAAAATAATCAGATATACTCTTTGGATTTGGGAGCTTTACAGGCAGGAACAAAAATGAGAGGTGAATTTGAAAAAAGATTAAAAGCAGTTATAACTGAAATTACAAACTCACCAACGCCCGCAATTCTTTTTATAGATGAAGCTCATACATTAATTGGTGCAGGTGCTTCTGCAGGCGGTGGAGATGCGGCTAATCTTTTAAAGCCTGCTCTTGCAAGAGGTTCATTCAGGGCAATTGCTGCTACTACTTATCTTGAATACAACAAATATTTTGCAAAAGATGCGGCACTCGAAAGAAGATTTCAGCCGATACATATTGGTGAGCCGGATAATGAAAAAGCAATTCTTATGCTTCGTGGTATTAAAACAAAATATGAAGCCTATCATGGAATTCACATAACTGATGAGGCACTTGAATCAGCAGTTAAACTTTCAAGAAGATATATTGCAGGAAGACAATTGCCCGATAAAGCAGTTGATCTCCTCGACACTTCAGCAACAAGAGTAAAGATGTCTCTTACTAGCAAGCCTCCAAAGTTGGAATTGCTTATTAGTGATTTGAAATCAGTAGATATGGCAATTAACTCTCAGCAAAGAGATTCTGATATGGATTTAAAAATAGATCAGGATGTGCTCACAGAATTAAGAGAGAAAAAATCAAAGCTTGAGACTGACATAAAATCTAATGAAGAGAAATGGCAAAAAGAGAGTGAACTGACCCGCAAGTTGATGGAATTAAGAATGAAAAAGTTTTCAGGCAACGGGGAAACAAAAGATCCCAAAATCCTGGAAGAAATTACAAAGGTTAAAAATGAATTAGAATCTTTACAGGATCCGGCTCCACAGGTTTTTGCTGAGGTTACTTCAAATACTGTTGCAGAAGTAATTGAAGCGTGGACTGGAATTAAAGTCAGTAATATGACTAAGGATGAAATGACAACACTTCTTCAGCTTGAGGATGATTTAAAGAAGAGAGTTATCGGACAGGATCATGCAATTAAACAGATTGCCGATGCTATCCGGGGGGCTAAGGTTGGAATAAAAAAGGAAGAAGGTCCAATCGGAGTCTTTCTTTTAGTTGGTTCAAGCGGTGTTGGAAAAACAGAGCTTGCGCGTGCAGTTGCTGAAGTTCTTTTTGGTGATGAAAGATTTATGGTAACTCTTAACATGACGGAATATCAGAATGAGTATAATACTTCAAGATTAATTGGTGCTGACCCGGGTTTAGTTGGTTATGGCGAAGGTGGTGCATTAAGTGAACCTGTGAGAAGAAGACCTTATTGTGTGGTTCTTCTTGATGAAATTGAAAAAGCAAATCCTTCAGTAAAAGATCTATTCATGCAAATATTTGATCGCGGAATGCTGCAGGACGCCGACAGGAGAAATATTGATTTTTCCAACACGACAATTTTTATGACATCAAATCTTGCTTCAGATGTACTTTTTGAAAAATATAATGGGGGAATGACTTCTCCCGATGATCTGCTTGAAGAACTTAGACCATATATGAATCAATATTTTCGACCCGAGTTTCTGGGAAGAGTAAAGCCGATAGTTTTTCTTCCTTTAAGTCCCGACGTAATGAAACCGATAGTAGAATTAAAACTAAACAAGGTTAAAAAACGTTTGATGGAAAACAGGGGATTAGAGGTTGAATTTAATAAAGCCGTAATTGATGATATTGTTTCGTCCTGTACTCGTGCAGAAACAGGTGCAAGAAATATTGATGCAATAGTTGATCGTAAGTTAGCTCCGGAAATTTCTACCCAGCTTTTGAGCTTTATGGCAGAAGGGAAAAACCCTCAAAAACTTACAGTATCAAAAGGTAAAGATGGAGCGTTCAAATATAAGTTCGCATAAATTAAAAATTAAAAGATTGAAAGATTGAAAGATTGAAAAATTAATCTTGTAATCTCCAATCTTTTAATCTTATAACCTTTCAATCTTTTTAAAAAGAGGTTTTTCATGGTAACTTATAAATTCAATCAGCCGTATTATGAACTACATTTTTCCGGATTAGATGAGGGTATTGTTAATGTCGTATCATTTGAAGCTGAAGAAAAAATATCAGATCTGTTTGAATATCGAATTGAAATAATTTCAAATGAACCTTCTCTTGATTCATTAAAAATCCTGAACAAACCTGCTACTTTTATCTTTAATCGCGGAGATGAAAACCCCTTAAAAATTCATGGAATTATTTCAGATTTTGAACAATACAGCAGAACACCAGATTATGTTTTTTACAGGGCTATATTGGTTCCCCGGCTTTGGAGATCAAACCTCGTATATCAGAATGAAATATATCAGAATATGGATATTAAAGAGGTTATTGAAGATGTCCTGGTGGATATTGGTCTTACAGCACAAGATTACAAGTTTGACCTAAAAAACAATTATCCTAAAATGGAATACATTGTTCAGTATAAGGAAACAAATTTTAATTTCCTGAATCGCAGGTTGGAGCATTTCGGTATTTATTATTATTTCGAACAGAGTGGTGATAAAGATATAATAGTCTTTACAGATGCAAATTCTAAACTGCCTTCTATACAATCCTCAATCGGATATAATATTAATAAAGATCCTTTAAGCGAGGATGAATCTATCACTGAAATAATGTGTAAAGAAAAAGTTGTAACAGGTATGGTTCAGCTTAAAGATTATAATTATATGTTTCCGGAAAAACATTTAATGGCGCAAAGTCAATTGGAAGACAATATGCCTGGTTTGTACTATGATTTTGGTGATAATTTTGAAAATGAAAAGGATGCCGAGTTTCTTGCGAAAATCAGGAACCAGGAATTCATTAGTCAAAAGAAAAGATTTTTTGGAAAGAGCGATTGCAGATTATTCAGAGTTGGTTTTAAATTTAAAATGGATCGCCATTACCGTCAAGATTGGAATAATGACTTCATTTTAACAGATATAAAATCAAGGGGAACACAGCAAAACCTTTTTGGCTTATTGCCTCAGTCTGAAAAAATATTACCAACTTTTGAAAATAATTTTGAAGCTTTGCCTGCAGATATAGAATTCCGTCCACCTCGTAAAGCACCAATACCCAAAATAAGCGGAGTAATGAGTGCCAAAATAGAAGGAGCCTCTCCTGAAGACGAAATTTATATTGATGAACTAGGAAGATATAGAGCAAAAATGTTTTTTGATTTAAGTGATAAGACAAATGGAGAAGCTACTCTTCCCATAAGATTAACTCAGAATTATTCTGGTTCTGGGTACGGAACTCATTTGGTAAATCGTGTTGGGACAGAATTTGTATGGACGTGCTTTGATGGAAATATTGATAGGCCGATTGGTTTAGGAACTATTCCCAACCCATCGAATGCTTCACCAACAACCAGCGGAAATAAAACCCAAAATATAATACGCACTGCCTCTGGTAATGAATTTCTAATGGATGATAAATCAAAAGAAGGTAAAATCTCTTTAACAACTCCTGATGCAAATAAAATTTTATTTGATGATAAAGACGATAAGATTGAAGTAACCACAAAAGATAAGCACAAAGTTTTGATGGACGATAAGAACCAGAATATTACAATTAAAAGCAAAGATGGCCATACTCTTCTGATGGATGATAAGAATGAACGTATTGAAATAAAAAGTAAGAATGGACATTTCATAATAATTAATGATAAGTCAGGTGAAGAAAAAATTCAATTATCAGATAAACCAGGCAATAATAATTTTATAATAGATATTACAAATAAAAAAATGGTAATTGAAACCAAGGATGGCAGCCTTGATATTCTAGCATTAAATGAAATAAAAATTAAATCGAAAAAAATAGTTGTGGAATCTGAAACAGACACTTCATTTAAAGCTAAAAATTTTACAGTAGATGCTACGAAGGATTTCAAATTAAAAGCAACAAAAATAAATCAAGAAGCGCAAATGGATTTTACACAAAAAGGAAATAATGTTACAACAGAGGCTATGATGGATAATAAGTTAAAAGGTTTAAATGTTACAACTGAAGCCGGGGTTAATATGCAGGTAAAAGGGACCTTGGTTACTGTTCAGTCAACCGGACCAAATACAATTAAAGGAATGCCTGTTCAAATAAATTAATGAAACCAGAATTTTCTTTTAAAGAAAGAGAAAGATGACATAATGGGAATGGCAGCTCGTCTGGGAGATCCCACAGTACACGGAGGCGTTATTGTAGTCGGTTTTCCGATGGTATTAATTGGAGGAATGCCTGCAGCCAGAGTATTAGACATGCATGTTTGCCCAATGGTAACTGGTATTGTTCCTCATGTAGGTGGACCAATTGCTATGGGAAGCCCGATGGTTTTAATCGGAGGAATGCCTGCAGCAAGAATGGGTGATATGGTTACTTGTGTAGGTCCACCGGATTCAATTATAATGGGCTGCCCTACAGTTTTAATAGGTGAGGGCGGAAGTGGAAGCGCAAGCGGTGGCGGCGCTGCTTCAAGTGGTGCTGGTTCTGCACAGTCAAGTGCAAAAAATGCTTTAACAGATAATGTGGAAGCATCAACCAAACAAGAGCACTGGATTGAATTTGAGTTTGTTGATAAGGCCGGAAATCCTGTCAGTGGTATTCCATATAAATTAAAAGACCCTGATGGTAAAGAATCCCAAGGTCTTTTAAAACCTGATGGAAGAATTTTGCGTGATGCAACAGGTAAAGGCAAAGGGGAAGTAATTCTTTACAAAGTTCAAAATGCAAAATGGTCTAAAGAGATTGCAAAGATTGGAGAAAAAGTAAAATTATCTGCAGAATCTGAAGCATTTGATGATGGCACTGTTGCCATAATCCAAATTTATAGAAAAGATATAAATGAAGCCGATTCAGTTGTAAAAACTTTAGAAGAAAAGGTGAGCAGAAATAAAATTGAAATTGAATTGGAGAATAATTTTGAAACTGAAAAGAATAAAAGCTCCAAAAAATATTCTTCAGCTTGTTATTATTTTGAAGTGATTATCGGTCAGTGCAAAACAAGATCTGGTTTGTTGTTCAATGAAGATTATATTGAATTAGAATTAAAAGATACAGACGGAAATCCAAAAGGGAATGAAGAATTCATTCTTTATCTTCCAAATGGTAAAGTTGAAAATGGAAAACTTGATGGAAATGGTTATAAAAAGATTGAAAAGATTCCAGCAGGAAGATACTCCGTTAAATTTCCAAACCTCAATAAAACTCAGAAGAAATAACTCTTGGACGAAATAGTACTTAAGCTTAAAGAAGCTGACAAAAAAATTGAAGAACTTCCGTCAGGGCAAATCAATAAATTTTTTGTCAAAACAAGCTCCGAAGTTACAGTTATTGAAATGGAAGATATCAATTTTCATTTTGATAGTGCTGTTCTTTTGCCTGATTATGGTACTGATGAACCTCAGCCGGGAACAGAAGAACAAAACAGAATTACCGGACTAGGAGTAATCTTCGCTTGCTTTAAACAAGCAGAGAAGAAAGAATTTCTTCAGAAAATATTAGTTGCAGGACATACCGATAAAAAAGGAACCGAATCCTACAACTTAAATTTATCACAGCAAAGAGCCGAGAATGTTTTTTTCATGTTTACCGGTGAGAGAAGCAAGTGGTCTGAATCCTCTGATGGTAAACACCAGGTTGAAGATATTCAACAAATACTAAAATGGATTTCTTTTAATTTTCAATATGATTGCGACCCTGGCCCAAAAACTAATAAGATGAATCCTGAAACTGAAGAAGCAATAGTAAAATTTCAAAAAAGATACAACCAGGATTTTGTAGATCTGAAAAAACATCAAACCAAATTCACCCGTGAGTTTATAAGAATTAAAGAGGATGGAAAAGTTGGGAAGCAAACATGGGGTGCTTTTTTTGATATGTATATTCTTGAACTTTTAATAGTAATGGGAATAAATGAAGATGGTTTAAATGAGAAAAGAGGTAAACTAAATTTTGTAAAAAAGAAGCCGCCGCACACTGCACCTATAATCGGCTGTGGAGAAAATCATCCTGCAAGTGAAGCAAAAACTGAAGATGAAAACCCTGTTGACAGACGGGTAGAAATTCTTTTCTTTGATGAAGGTGAAGAACCTGAGCTAAAATGTCATCCCCAAAAACTTACTTGCGTCAAATCAAAATGCGATTTATATCCGCCCGGTTTTTTTAAGCGGAATCCTGTCCCGGTTGATCCGCTTCCTCTTCCAAGTGGAATATCAGTTCGAGTTCATTTAAAATTTATGTACAAAACTCCCGAAGGAACTGAAAGAGTTTTTCCAAAGGGATTTCCGTTCATTTTAAAATTCCAGGACGAGAGTGAAGAACTAAAATCAATAGAGAATACTAATGGACAGGTATTTTTCCAGGTATTAAGGAAAAAGAAAGCCTTTACGATTGAATTTAAATTTGCCGAAACAAATTTTATCGTTGTAAATCCATCAATTGAATTGTCAGATGATGAGCTTGTACCAGAAAGTAAAATAAAGGAAAAAATAAAAAATAAATTTAAAGTATTTAACTTGCCTCTTCAGTGGAATTTAAAAATCTCAACCTGGGAATTATCTCCAACAGTTTCCAACTTTGATGATACTGAAAAACAATTTAAAGACCTTGAAAATCTTAGCGTTGAAAATATTGGTTCCGAAGCGTCACCAATAAAAATGCTGTTAGATCCTCACTGGCAATTTCTGAGATTTAATTATTTTGACCGCTTCCTGAAAATAAAATTGAATTTACTTCCGATTATTCTTGAAGGATTTCATGATTTAACCTCAACTTCAACAGTTAATACAAAAAGTAACTGGCTGACTGTTGATGAAGGTTCTCAATGTCTGCCATGGATTCTTCAGGATGTAAAAAGACCGAACAAAAATATTTTAATTCGCTTCAGATCTGCTGAAAATACTTTTATTGAATCATCCGGAACAGCTTCAAGTCCAACAAGAAAATATGCAACTAAAAATCTAACTTCAGCTCCCGCTGACGTTGGTTTAAATGAAGGTGAATTAACTAATAAAGATTTTAAAATAGCTGAAGCAAGCAGGCTTTCTTTTTATGATCTCCCAAAATTATGGAAATCAGCTAAATATTTTACTCAGTTATCTGGCGGGAAAGGAAATCCCCCTGCTAAAGTTGGTAAGTTTGAAGATTTAGCCGCAGAGACAACAAGCAATGATAAGCCGCTGATTTTCAGTCTTGATGATATTATTCTTACTGATAAAGATTTAAATCCTGTAAAATGGATACCAGACAGCAAAACTGAAAACAGAGTTGCAATTTTTTGCAATACTTTTGCACGTTCAGGTCCAAACAGCAATGATCTATCTTCAGAAGGTTTATTTAAACCTGATGGTAAAGCTTTTATTGACTCTACTAATAACCCTAACACATTTACAAGCAACAATCTTGGATTTTTTACGCAGCTTCCTAAAGATGAAAAGGATAGAAATTATATTTCAGATTATCCTGACTGGACAAGATTAGTCATTACGCAAGGAAATTTTTTTGAAGCATTCGATAAGAGAACAGTTGAAGGTAAAGGAGATGTGATCGGTGCAAGAGCAGCGGTTTCAATTGTTGATGTTTTTTCCTCCGGAAGTACATTTGTTCCCCCCAGGAAAAATAGACCTCGTGTTCCTCCCCCTGTTAAAAGTGATTTCTGTGATGTTCAAGCTCTCTTTGAGCAGGATCATGTAATATTCAGCCAGATTGGGCGATATGATATGATCAGACTAAGGTGTTGTGATATTGATACAGATGGTGCAACGGAATTAAGTGCCTGTATAATTTATTTAAGACAGTTTTTTAATTTTAATTCTGATATCAAAGCATCATTTAATCCTAAAGCTGAACCTTTAAAACTAACAGGTAATGCTGCCAAAGATTGGATTGAAACCGCAATATTAAATTTACTACGCCGATGGAATGGACCTGATATTGTTACCGGAACTTCTCCCAAGACTTTTAATCCTGGGGCGGCATTTGTTCTTCCTTCAAATCCGTCTGAGAAAAAATTTAAATCAAAAGTTATCTGGTTTTCCCAGGATCTTCCAAAGGAAAAATCCCATTACGAAATTGGAATTTTTAAAGATAAAACTGAACCGGGACCCGGAGGGGTTCGCGGTTTTATGAGATCAAAAGTGGGAGAAGGTGTTTTAGGCGAAACCGATAATATCCCTTTGTTTAGTGTTACTAAGCCTGATAAAACAGTAGTCAATTTTGAAGGATTCTTTACATTTGCCCATGAAGTTGGGCATGGCGGCAGTCTTGTTGATGAATATATTGAATCAACTGGTCCGGGCGGAATACCTGGTTTTGATAGTAATTCACCCGGTTCGCCTTTCAGCATTGATGAGCAAGCAATTATGAGAGCTAACCGGGAAGTTCGGGCAAGACACTATTGGCATATTGCTGAGTGGTTCAGACAACTGGATGGGAAGAAGATTGAATATAAAATAAATCATGGTACACACGATTATTTTATTCCTCATCTACCGGATGAACCACAAAAAAATTTTATCGGCCACCCCGCAGCTGAAAAGAATGACCAAGAATTAGGAGAACATGGAAAGTTCAACATTTTTTTCTATCCATTAGGTAAAGAACAATATACAAATCAGGTTCTTCCAGGATTGACAAAAAATCCCGGCGATTTTGATGGGATAATAGTTGTTTTGATTAAGATGGAATTTGATTTCCCTATTAAGGATTCTACTAAGATTAGAGATTTTATAAAGAAAATTGATAGCAATATATCAGTTAGATTTAACTTTCCGAATAAATTCGGAGTATCGGGGAATCTTTTAGGAAAGAAGTTTAACAAAATATTACTTCATTTTGAACCCCGTTATTTTGCCAAAAATTTTTCAACAAGAGAGCGCACTGATGAAAAAGAGCATATATTTGTAAAAGTCAGTGAAACTGGCAAAGAAGAATGGGACAGTGGTCTGTTATCAAATAAACATAAACTTTTTTTCCCAATGAATTCTCCTATTACCTTTCCTAAATTCTTTGGTAACATGATCGGTTTGGCGGAAGGGACTTTGGGAAATACTGCAAGTTATGAGCCTGTTGCTAAAAAGGTGATTCCCGATGCTAAAGTTTTCAATTTATAAAAATGTACTATTTCTTCTTCTTATAACAAATATTAATTGCCAAGAATCAAATAAGCAGACCATGGATACAATATTTTACCATAATGATTTTAATAATCCTGTAGAACTAACCATTAAACCGGTCAAAATAAAATCATTCGGAAATGTAAAACCACTAGAGGATTATTCTCCCAATCAAGATCAAAAAAATTATTTAACACGATACCTTAATCCGGAACGTAACTCGAGGTTGAATTCATCTTTACCTGATGGTGATTTGTGGGAAATTAAATGGAAAGCGGAGATAAATTCATCTGTTTTTCCCTGGTATTTTTTAATCAAGAATGAAAGAATAATTATTCAGAATGAATCCGGCTGGCAGTTATTTGATACATCAGGAAAAAATATTGCTAATGGAATAAAAGCGGAAGGTGAAATATTTATTGATGAATCTGAAGATATATTTTATATAAATGATCCTTCGGGTTTTATACAGGCGGTTGATCTTATTTCCGGTGATAGAAAATTTTATGTTTATCCTTATTTAGGAAAGGGATTTGACAGGAGTGTGATTTTTTCAAACGGAAATAAAATTATTAATTCAGCTTTTGAATTGCCAGTAATGACACATGATTCTCCAATTATAATTCCGGACTTTAATATTCTTGAAACAATAGTTATGGGAAAATCAAGAGAAATAAATGAAGATGGAGTTTTGAAATCAGCAGTTCAAAAAGCAAATCTAATTATTAAATCAGGTAAACTTATAACAGCTTTGCATGATTCAACTATTGTAATTGCAGTTCCAAACCATATCTATTTTATTAATGCTGATCTTCAAATAACTAATGATTTTGTTGAAGACTTTATTCCTCTTGAAATGAGTATTGATGAGGAAATGAGAATTTATTTATTAGTAGAAGTTCAGGTTGAAGAAAATGTTAAAAATGAATTATGGATTATTGATTCAGCAGGAAATTTGCTTAGTGAAACAGAAATAGAATCAATACAAAAAAATTATTTAGCTCCGCCAGCAATTGATTATGAACATAATGTTTATATCAGGTATGAGGATAAAATAATCGCTTTTAATACCTCCGGTAATATTTTATGGGAACAGCATATTCAAAAACCGCTTGCTGGTTTTGCTGCAACAAAAGATTATCTACTTACTTCGGAGGGAAATATTTTAACTGCATTTGATCATAAGGGTGAAAGGAGATTCTTTTATAATTTTGATGATGAATTGACTACTTCTCCTATTCTAGTTGATGACCAGATATTTGTTGCAACAAGAAAGCATCTTTTTTGTATTATACCTAAAAGATAAGATATGAATAAACATTCCGGTGAAACCGATAAAGTTCAAAAAACTAAATTAACTTCTTCTGTAGAACAGGTATTGTGGACAAAAAATTCTGCAGCACCGGGTGGAAAGATTGGATTGGAAGTTTATACTCAGTTTGTTGGAAATAATTCTGATATTCAAATAGAGATAACTGATAAATCAGGAAAGAAATTTGAAACAATAAAAAGAAAAATTTCCGGCAATAAGTTCTGGACAGAATTAACGGTTCCCGAAAAAGCTAAAGATGAACTATTCGCGGAAGTTAAGCTTCCCAAACATAGTCTGAATAAAAAATCAAATGGGTTGTATTTATTCCCGTTTGTAGAAATTAATAATCTGAAATGGGATAAACAGGAAGCCAGACGTGGTGATACATTGAAATTAACAGCAGACATAAAAGGATTAGCAGATGGTAATGAAGCAGAAATTCAAATTTGGGAACACGATTCTGATGGAGCGCATGATTTAATAACAAAGTTTCCAGCTATTGTTAAAAACAAAAAGATAGAAGCTGATTGGGAATATGAATATCACGAAGATACAGATGAAATTCCAACAGAAGAGGAAACTGAAAAGGGCTATAATCCACCAGAGTATTTTTTCCGTGTAAATGTTGCAGGTGTTTCTGCAGATTCAGGATTGTTGGAGTTTAAAGATTGGATTGAAATAGAATGGGAAGGAGAAGACGGACATCCGGCTGCAAATAAAAAGTTTAAACTAATTACTGCTGATGGTAATGAAAGAAATGAATCATTTGATGATCAGGGTAGAATTAGGTTAGAAGATATGCCCCCTGGTCCCTTTAAAATCCTTTTTGAAGATGAATAAAATATTCTTCTTAAAACTTATTTCTTTAATCGAAGAGTAATGCCAAACTACAATATCTATTACTTTGTGATAAAACCGCTGCAGATTAATGTTGCAACCGGCAGGTCGGGAGTTACTCTCGCTTCACCAGGGCCAAGTTCACCAGTTGTACAGAGTATTTTTGCCGCTTTTAGAACCGATCTTATTGGTTTAATGAATCAAGCTAGGCAGCGGATACCACATATACAATCAAGAGCTCAAACAATAAATGTTATACAAATCCCCGCATTGGCAGGCAATCCAACCAGTCCAAATTTTTCAGGTCTTAGCATTCAAATGCATGAACCAATTGTATATTTTACAACCAGAGAACTCAATGAGAGACCATCTGCACCTGTAGATAGGCGCCCTGAGTATATTATGCTGGATGCTATTCGAAATGCAAGAACTCAAGAATTTCCTGATAGTTGGGTGAGAGATGCGAGAGCATCTTTAAGCAGCCTTGGAGACCATAGCGGATTGGGATCGCCTGGACTACCTGATATATCATGTCCAGCAATTGCATCTGTCTATAGTAACGGCCGTCAAAATTGGGAAGCCACTAATTGGCAGGAACTTCTTGCTTTTAACTTAGCCAGCGCGGCCTTTCATGAAATTGCTCATTGTAAATTGGAAACAAGGTCTCGTAGTAATAATCCAAGATGGAGAAAAGCTATAAATGATCCTAGCAGACCTGCGGCCAGCAGATATGCAAGCATCCATGATATTCCAAATGTCAGCGTTTTAGCTTCTAATGGAGTAGGTAGAACGCCGACAACTGCCGATTATACGCAGATGGGTGAACACATGCTTTGCCCCATAAATTTTTATCGTCTTGATCAGAACATTAACAACCAATGTTTCCGAAACGGAAGTGCAGTAACTTTAACTCCCAGAACATAATTAGAAAATTTGATATAAAAAAAATATATGCAAAAGTACGCAAAGATAAGATTCTACTATATCCATTAATATAAAATGAAAATCCCTGATTACTATCGTCAATTCCAAAACCAGCCTGATGAGAAAAAGGAACAGGACAAGAAACCAGAACTAAAGCAACCTTCATCAGGCGGAGTAAAAGAACACCCTAAAACACAGCCCAAACAGGTTGATGATAAAACAAGAATCTTCCAGGGTAATGGATTTACTCTTGATCAATTGGAAGATTGGGAAGATAAAACTATTTATACATTTATGGGACCTGTAACCGATGGGATTCAGCACAATGTTGTTCTAAATATAGATAAAGACGTTCCGTTTGATACTCTGTTTGATTATGCCGACTGGCAGATTAAAACCCTTGAACAGGAATTAAAAGGATGTATGCTCTTAAAAAGAGGTGAAACAAAATTAAATAATGGAACAGAAGCTTACGAAGCAATCTTTAAATGGTATCCAGTAAATGATTTCAGAATTTACCAGCACCAGGTTTTTATTTTAATTGATAAAACCGCTTACAAACTCACGGCATCATTCACAAAAAAAACCAGGCAAACTCTTGGACCACAGGTTGAGCGAATGATGTTGAGTTTTAATCCAGAAAAAAAATAAAAGTTAGCTGATCCCAGGTTCTTTCTTATCTATATAAATCTTATTAAACCTTATAAATGAACAACACTAAATTATCTGAATCCCAGAATACAATTAATAAAATTGTTAAAGTTAAAATTGAAAAGGGGAATTCCCCAAAAGACAAATATTATTTCAACAATTCATTTACAATTGGGAGGTCTGACGAATGTTCAATTCAGATTAATGATGGTCTTGTAAGCCGCGTACATGTTGAAGTTAATTTTGATAATGGCAAATGGTGGATTTCCGATAAGCACAGCAGCAACGGAACTTTCCTCAACGGAAATAAAATTGATCGTGCTGAATTAAAAAATGCAACCACAATTCAGTTAGGAAATAATGGGCCGATACTCCTTTTTACTTTTGAAGAAAAAGATGTCCCGCAAAGCGGGATAATTAATCAATCTCATCAGGATCCTTCTTTAACAAAATATATAAAACATTATTTTGAAGAAGAAAAGAATGAACAGCAGGTTGGTCAACATACAAAATTAATGAGGGAAGCTTTTAAAGTCGTAAAGAAAAAACAATCATCTAAATATTTAAAAGTAATTATTGCTATAGCAATTATAGCAGTCCTGTTTGGAGCATACTCAATTTATCAGCTTATAAAAGAGAATGAACAAAAGCAGTTAGCTGAGACTATATTTTATGATATGAAAACTTTAGATCTTGAGATAGCTGCTTTAAAAGAGAATCTCGCCGGTTCTGATGATCCTACAGTAATTAAAGCATTGGAAAAATTTGATGAGAGACGCCGCCAGCTTGAAAAAAATTATGAGAAATTAGTTGACGACCTTGGTGTATATAATCTTAATGAAGAAGATAAATTGATTGTTAAAACAGCAAGAATATTTGGCGAATGCGAATTTGCTATTCCCCAGGGATTTATTAATGAAGTAAAAAGTTATGTAAAAAAATGGCAGTCAACTGACAGATATGAAAGAGCTTTGAACCGTGCAAAAAATAATGGTTATACTCAGCTTATTGTAAACTATTTAATAAGGAACAGGTTGCCCCAGCAGTTTTTTTATTTAGCAATGCAGGAAAGTGATTTTATTGAACAAAGAATCGGTCCGCCAACCAGGTATGGTCATGCAAAAGGTATATGGCAATTCATTGCTGAAACAGGGAAAAGATACGGATTAACAATTGGTAAACTTGCTGATCAGAATATTTATGATGCAGGGGACGACCGTTTTAATTTACCTAAATCAACAAGCGCTGCTGCAAGATATATAAAAGATATTTATAATACTGATGCACAAGCATCTGGATTACTGGTAATGGCTTCTTACAATTGGGGTGAGCACAGGGTAATTGATCTAATAAGGAGAATGCCGGAGAATCCAAGAGAAAGAAATTTTTGGAAGCTTTTGGAAATGTACAGGGATAAAATTCCTGATGAAACTTATAACTATGTGTTTTACATTTTTTCTGCAGCAGTAATCGGAGAAAACCCGAGGTTATTCGGTTTTAATTTCGATAATCCCCTTGTTGAATCGGTTCAAAAACTGAGTAACTAAGAAAGATTGAACACGAAAATAGTAGACAAAAAGCAATGTGGACAATGGATCCCAATCAATTCAACGGTCACTCAGTTGTCGTATTACTAAAAAGAGGTTATGAAAGTTTGAAAAACCAAACACTATACTCTATACTCTGTGCAATTCATCCTGTAACCAGTAATTATAAATGACTGAAAAAGCTAAACTATCTTTAGATTATTTCGGTGCATCCGATATTGGAATGGTAAGAGTAGAAAACCAGGATAGTTTTGGGAAATTCCCTCCAGATAACCTGGAAACTTATTCTGATAAGGGACAGTTATTTATTGTGGCTGATGGTGTTGGAGGACATGCCGGCGGAAGAGAAGCCAGTTCGCTTGCAGTAGAAACGATAAGGAATACTTATTTCAATTCCACTTCAAATGATGCTGCGGTCTCCTTACATGATGCAATTGATGCCGCTAATAAAGCAATTCATCAGAAAGCTAAAACATCTGAAAAGTTCGGCAGAATGGGAACAACATCTTCGGTTTTGGTTCTCAAAAATAATATAGGAATAATAGGTCAGGTCGGTGATTCCAAAGTTTTTAAAATTGAAGACAACATAATTGAACAACTTACTATGGAACACACTCAGCTAAATGAGATGTTAAAGGAAGGAATCTTAACTGAGGAAGAAGCAAAGAATTATCCTGCCAAATCAGCGCTTTCAAGAGCTCTTGGAATGGAAGATAAAATAAAGATTGATATAATTGATAATATTCCTTTAAAAAATGGACAAACATTTGTTATCTGCACAGATGGTCTTTCAAAAGTAAATAAAGATGAGATATTAAACTTAGTAACAAAAAATTCTCCCGAGGATTCTTGTGCTAAGTTAATAAACCTTGCCAATGAAAGAGGAGGGAAAGATAATGTTACTGTCCAGGTTATAAAAATTAATACTGATCAAGCTTCATCGCAGATTCCTTCTTTAAAAAAAGAAAGGATAGAAACTAAAAGAAGCAAAAAAAGTAAGTGGGTATTTATTGTTACCATAGTTGTTATTCTTTTGGCAATAAGTTTTCAATTTAGTAATTCCTTTTTAACCTTCTTTAATTCAAGTGCAAAAGAAGAAGAGGAAAACATTATCCAACAGACAAATGATGATAAGAATTTAATTGAAAATGATTCTGATAATGACCCGCTTAAGCAAGCTAATCAGTTATTAAAAAAAGGTAATTACGAAAAAGCTTTAATAATTTATCAGGGCGTTCTTGAAAAAGAGCCAATGAATTTAGGGGCTTTGGAAGGTTTAAATAATATTGCAGCTTTTTATCTGAATAAAGCTGATAAGCTAAAGGCAGAAAAAAAGTTTGGTGAAGCTTTGGAAATTTACCTGAAGGTTCAAAAGATTCAGCCGGAGGATATTGAAATAAGAAATTCTATTCTTATCTGTGAAAACCAGATTAAATTTAGTGACAATCCGGATTTGTTAAATACCAATAATGAAAATCCTGGTAGTGAAGAGATTAAATATCAGGTTAATGTAAGCAGCATAAACCAACAAGAATGGAGCTTTATTAATATTGATAAAAGCCAATATGAAATTGATGGACGCAGCATTAAATTTTATAATACATCATTTGAGAAAAAATCTCTTATGAATTTCAACCTTAATGATGCTGTTATTTCAACAGATATTAAAATATTCTCTAAACCTGATGGATCAGGGGCAGGAATTATTTTAGGATATAACAGATCTGAACCAGGGAACAGGGAAAACTTCTATCTCTTAAAATTTAATGGAAATGATTATGTGCTGCAGATGGTTTCAGATAATTCAGTTGAGCAGTTATTATCTCAACCAGTAAACGATAAGAACTCTAATGAAAGAAATTTAAGAGTTAAGTGTTCAGGCAATTTGATAAACATTTATGATGGAATGAATTTAATAAACTCATGGAAAAGCCCGGGAAAGGTTTTTGGTAAAGTTGGTATTTATGCTGATAAGAATGTACTGGTAGAATTTCAGAATATTTTAATTAGCGGGAATAAATAAAAAAGTGCAAGAGCAAGTTCAAGAGTAAGAAATGGATACAATAATTGGGCAGGTAGTAGATAATTATAAAATAATCGAAGTCATCGGTCGCGGTGGAATGGGTGTGGTATTTAAAGCTTTGGATTTGAATTTGGAAAAGACCGTTGCTCTAAAAATGATAGATCCTTTTTTAGCAAGAGATGAAAATTTTCTAAGACGATTCAAGACAGAAGCAAAAGCTTTAGCAAGATTAGATAACCGTAACATCGTAAATGTATATGCCTTACGTGAAACTGAATTCGGATTGTTTATGGTTATGGAGTATGTTCAGGCAAAAACGATTTCCGAATGGCTAAGAGAGAAGGGAAGATTTTCAATCAAAGAGACCATTGATATTACAAAGCAAATATTGAATGCAATCGGGCATGCACACAAGATAGGTGTAATCCACCGAGATATGAAACCCAATAATATTCTTCTTGGTGAAAATGGAGAAGTAAAAGTAATGGACTTCGGTCTTGCTAAAGTTGTGCAGGAACATGGTTCTCAAAGCACCGTTACTTATGCAGCAGCAGGAACGTTGTATTATATGTCTCCTGAACAGATCAAAGGTTTAAAGAATGTGGATAACAGAAGTGATATTTATTCAATAGGTATGACTATATATGAAATGCTTGCAGGAAGATCACCGTTTGAAAAATCAGAATCCGAGTTTGCTGTTCAAAAGCAAATTGTTGAAGGGAAAATACCTTCTCTTTTAAAATATAATCCGATTATTCCAAAAGACCTTGTTAAATTTATTCTAAAAGCTATTGATAAAGATGCTGATAAGAGATTCAAAGATATCTCTGAAATGCAAGAAGCACTTTCCAATATAGGATATCAGGAAGACCATGATGTAACAAGAGTGGTTAGTAAATATGAAAAGACATCAAACGGTGAAAGTAAAAATATTGTTCATAGTAAAAAGAATAAAAAACTTTTAATTGCCGTTTCAGTTATAGTTTTGGCAGCAACCTTTTTCTTTTCTTATAAGATATTCTTTCAAAAGGATGCTAAGGTAGAAAAGACTATAACAAATGATATTAAAGGAAATAATTCAGAAGTTACTAAAGAAGTTAAACAAGCAAGACTTAATATTACATCAAATCCTTCTGGTGCAGCAGTTATATTAAATGGGGAATTTTATGGCAAAACACCTCTTTTATTAGATTCTTTAGAGGTAAAAAACTATTCGGTTACATTAAGTTTAAATGGATATGAAGAATGGTCAAATAATAATTATCAATTATCGGCAGGTGAAAATTCAATTAATCAAAATCTGAAGCAAGTTCCTGCGGCAGCTAATTCCACCTTAAGTTTAAATATGGATGTGCCGGGTAATATATACATAGATGGTAAAAGGTATTCTGTAAGCGCAAATCAGTTTTTAACAAAAAATGTTTTTGCAGGTAAACACAAAGTCAAATTTGTAAATGAAAAAAATATAGGTGAAGAACTAACAGTTGATCTCAAAGAAAAACAAAACAAAAAATTAAACTGTTATTTCAACCGGCAGGTTAGCATTCAATCGCTGAATGAAGCGGGAGATTCATTCTGGGGAAATATATTCGTAAATGGAAATAACACTGGAATACCAACTCCGGGAAATATTACACTCGAGGCTGGTACTCACAAAGTTACAGTTAAAAAAACAGGTTATACAACTGTAGAAAATGAAGTTTCTTTGAAAATAAATCCTTCATTTAAAGAAGAATCACTCTCACTTGTTTTTCACTTAAAATGAGTGTAAAAAATTTGTGTAAAGTTTTACTAATAATTTTAGAAATAAGGAGGTAAGCTATATGTTTCAACAAATAATTCGTAACTGCAATTATTTTTTTCTATTGCTCATATTTTTATTTTCAACCGGGCTTTCCCAAACACAAAAAGAAAAGCTTGAATCGGCTCAGCAATATTATAAGTCGGCACAATTTGATGATGCAATAAAACTATTAAATGAAATTACATCAGATAATTCTACTGATACAGAAACTAAAAAAGAAGCTTTAAGATATTTAGGCCGTTCATATACCGCAAAAGGTTTGTATGATGAAGCCAAGGGGTCAATAAGAACACTGATTGAACTTGAACCTCCTTCTGTGGAGTTTAATCCCGATTATGAACCTCCTGTTTTTATGAAACTTTATTATGAATCCCGCAAGGAATTATCAGACTCATATTTAATTGAGAAACCGGACCCCGGAATGAAAACAATGGCAATAATAGATTTTAAAAATCGTTCTATAGATAAAAAATTACAGTATGATCCTATGGAACAGGGTTTTGCAGATTTAATGATAAACCGTTTAAATAATTCTTCCGGACTAAAGGTAGTTGAAAGAGAAAGGATCCAATGGATACTTGATGAAATGAAATTGCAGGATAAATATAATATGGAAGGCGCTGTAAGAGCAGGAAAACTTCTCGGTGCTCAAACAGTTTTGCTGGGAAGTTTTATTATTGTTAACGACCAGATATGGCTTGGGGGCCGTCTTGTTAAAGTGGAAACGAGTGAAATTCTTCTTTCTGATGAAATTAAAGGCGAGCTTGATGAATTTTTTGATTTGGTTGATAAACTTTCAGAAAAAATATCTGAAAAAATTAATGTTACCTTAAAGGAAGATAAAGTTTCAGAAGTTTCACAAGGTCCTTCTTTAGATGCAATATTAGCTTATTCAATTGGATTGAATTTCCTGGAGAAAGAAGATTACGCTAATGCTTATACTAAATTTCAGGAAGCTCTAAAATTTTCTCCTGATTATGAAAAGGCGAAATTAAAAGCAGAAAGCATTGAACCTTATCTCTAAAAAAATAAGAACAATTATAGTTGGTAAAATGAAACTATTAATAATCTCGTTTAATTTAATCTTATCATTATTCCTGATGATATTATTAAATTCTTGTTCATCAACTTCTTTAATGGATGACCCAGAATTAAATAAAAGCCAGGTTAATGATTGGACTGACAGGATTAATAAAGATAGTCATGACTTTGAAGCTTTGAAAAACCTAGGCATATACTATATGCAGGTAAAAGAAAATGAAAAAGCGAGGTACTATCTTGATCATGCTTTGGAAGAGAATCCGGTTGATCCTGCTTTATTTTTATATAAAGGAATTAATCTTGAATTCTTTAATAAACCTGAGGAAGCAATAAGTTATTATCAAAAATTTGATCAGGTACCTTTCGATTCACCATACAGGGAATTGCTGGAAGGGAGATACCTCTGGCTTAAAAGACAAAAGATTTATTCAGAAGTTGATTCGCTGGCAAAAGTAGAGGATCAATCATCTCTTGAAAACGTTTCTGCAAGTACTTTAGCAGTTTTTCCCCTTATGTATCATGGTTTTAATGAAGACTATGTACCTTTAAGCAGAGGCTTCAGCGAAATGATAAGTATTGATCTGGCAAAGGTTAAGAATCTTACTATACTTGAAAGAATAAGAATTCAGGCTGTTATTGATGAGTTAAAGTTCAGCCAATCGCCTGCTGTTGATCAAACAACAGCACCAAAAGCCGGAAAATTATTAAAAGCTGGTACAATCGTATCTGGTGATTATGATATTTCAGAGGAGAAAGAGTTTAAAATAAATCTTGGTTCCTGGGATGTTCAGACAAGCGAGCGAAAATCATTTGTCAATGTATCAGGTGAATTAAAAGATTTATTCGAATTGCAAAAGAGAGTTGTGTTTGCTTTCCTGGAGAATACCGGAATAGAATTAACACAGGAAGAGAAAGAAGCAATTGCCTACATACCTACTCAAAACCTCGATGCCTTTCTTTCTTATTCTAGAGGTCTTGTGCAGGAAGATGCCGGGAACTTTAAAGAAGCAGAAACTTTTTATCAAAATGCAATTCAAATTGATCCAAACTTTAATGCTGCCGGAAATAAATTGGAAACAACACAGTCAATTGGGAAAAGCAGCGGCTCAAAAGAACAGATGATAACTTCACTTAGAACTAATGATCCTGTAATTAAGGATCAATCATCAATAAATATTGTTTCTAACAGGCAGCAGAATCTGGGAAATAATATCAGCTCAAATTTTATCCAGGGGATTGATAGCCGCAATCCTGCTCAAGACCAAGGATTGGAACTTGTTCTTCCAGAACCTCCTCCACCTCCGGCAAGATAGATATTATATCAAATTTTACAAGATGTGTGGAGTAATAAGTTTTTATTCTAATGGAATCAAGGTATAAGGTATATGGTATAAGGAGCTTTCAATATACCCATATATCATATTCCTATTTCAAGCAAGGAGTTAAAATGAAATTAATTTACATCTTTATTATTTCTTTAACTTATATAATTAATGGATATTCCCAGGAAGGTAAAGTTTTAAGCATTAATTTCTTATCCTTTTACGAAGACTGGAAAATATTAAATAACAGGGATTTTTCGGAATTATCAAACATCTTTTCTCTTAGATATTATCCTGCCAGTAATACTGATTTATTGCTTAATGCTAAATATGCTGCTGTTGGTGGAGATGTAGATGATTTAAATGGATTTTCTGATATGCAGTTTTTAGCCAGGCATTCATTAACGGATTTTAACTTATCTCTGAATGGAGGAATAAATATTCCAAGCGGTAAAACTAAATTAAACCAGGAAGAATTTTTAACTTCACAAAGGATCAGTCACGATTTGTTCAATCTAAAAACTCCCGGTTTTGGTCAGGGAATGAATATTTTTTTCGGTGCAACCTGGCTAAATGCACTTTCAGATAATTTTGTTATTGGTACAGGTTTATCATATCAGATAAAAGGAGAATACCAGCCATTAGAAGATAGTCCTTCAAAATATAATCCATCAAATGAAATATCAATTACTGCTGGATTTGATATGAAGTTAAATGAAACCTCTACCCTTACAGGTGATTTAACTGGAATTTTCTATGGCAGTGATGAACTTGACGGCGAGAAAATTTTTTCATCAGGAACCAGGTTTATATCAAGCATATTATATAAAAAGTATTTTGGTTTTGATTATCTATCAGTTTTTGCTCTCTACCGTAATATAGCATTAGATGAGCTTAAAGGAATTTTTGCAGTGCTGGATAATGAAAAAATAAATCCGGATCAGTTTTATATAAGCCTTTCATATTCTCAAAGGCTATCCTCAAAAGTAAAGCTTGAGTATAGATTATTCTCAAGCATATTTGAAAAAACTGCATCTCCCTTTTCGGGATACAAGATATTTGGAATCAGTGTCAATCCTGAATTTACTATTTCTTCACATTTAAAAATCCCTGTTTTTCTTAAATATTCTGTTGGAATTACAAGCTCTGAATCTGATCTTAAAAATTTTGAATTAGGAGCGGGACTTGGATTATCATTCTAAAAAGCAGCCGCAATCTTTCCCGCATTGCAGGACGGTTTAAATTAAATTCGCAAGCTAAAGCCTGCGATACCGCAATTCATTTTTTACAAGAATTTTTTGGTGATAAAATGATAAAAAAGTTATTAAGTACAATCACTCTCTTGATCATCCTTCAAACATTTTTTCAACAGGGATTTTACGCCCAATCTTTAGCCCCTGATTTTATTTGGTCAAAAAATTTTGGTGGAACCGGCTATGATGGTTCAACAGATATTGCTGTTGACAATTCAGGAAATATTATTGTTACAGGTTTTTTCGATAGTACAGTAACATTTGGAACTACTCAGTTAATACCTTTTGGGTCAGCAGATATTTTTGTGGCAAAATTTAATTCAAATGGAGATGTAATTTGGGCAAGAAGTGCCGGAGGTTTTGAGTTTGACAGAGGTTATAGTGTTACAGTAGATGATTTCGATAACATTATTGTAACGGGAACTTTTTCAGGTCTTGCGTTTTTCAGTCCTTTCGAAATTCAAACTAATGGTAATACCGATGTTTTCGTTGCAAAATATTCTCCCGATGGTTCTGTGCTATGGGTGAAAAATTATGGAGATACTGGGTACGAATATGGATTTGATATCTCAGTTGATAATCTAAACAATATCCTGGTTACAGGACCGTTCAGAATTTTGGTTCTTTTGCTCTGCCATTTTATATATTCGTTTTAAAATATGATGAACAGGGAATATTCCAGTGGGCAAATCTTGCAGGCGGATATAATGGAAATAACAGCGGTTATGGCATAGCTGCGAACAGAAACAATGATGTTTTTGTGGTAGGATGTTTTGCAGATTCAGTAAATTTTTCTGGAACAATCCTTAATGCCGATCCCGGTGGCGATGTTTTCATAGCAAAATATAATGCTAATGGAATATTTAACTGGGTACGTCAGGCAGGTTTTAATAATAATAATGATCAGGCTGGAGCTATTGTTATAGGTGAAAATGATGAACTCTACATTACCGGTCACTTCAGAGACGTAGCTTTATTTGGGAGTTTCACTTTAATACCAGTTGGCTCCACGGATCTTTTTATAGCTAAATATGATCAGCTTGGAAATCCAATCTGGGTAAAGCAGGATAGTCTTTTGATAGATAGTTATGGCACCGGCATTTCCCTCGATGCAGCGGGTAACATTTCAATTATCGGCTCTTCAATTGGTCAACAGGAAAATAACAGTATTCTTATAGAAAGATTTAGTAAAGATGGTGAACAACTATGGAATAAATTAGTAGCCACTTCACCATCATATGGTTATCCTGGTGGAATAGCAAATGATAATAATGGGGATATAATAATGTCAGGTTATTATTATAGTCTATCCTCTCAAACTCAGGATATTTTAGTAGGAAAACTTCCATCTCCTGTATTATTACCAGATCCAAACCCATTTGATTTTGGAATAGTAGAAGTTGGTGGAAGTTTATCTAATACTTTATTGGTTTCAAATACAAGCAATGCAAATTTATTTTTATTCAATATTACATTAACCGGGACTAACCCGGAAGATTTTTCATTGCCAAATAGTTTTCCTCAGATTATACCGCCACAGCAGTTTGTAAATATTGATTTACAATTCTCTCCCTCAAGTGCCGGGTTAAGAAATGCATTTTTAATTATTGAAAGTGATGCAACGACAAGTCCCGATACTGTTTTTTTAACAGGTATTGGTGAATCATCTTTAATAATATTATCTACGGATACTTTAAATTTTGGTAATGTTCAAATTCCTGACTCATCAGAGTTAAATCTCACCTTATCAAACTTAGGTTCATTTGATATAACTATTAATAATTTTCAGATAACTAATAGTGAGTTTAAATTAGTTAATGCTTCTATCCCCGATACAATTCATCCAAGCGAAAACAGACTTTTAACAATTAGGTTTGTACCAAACACTTCCGGGCTAAAGGCAGGTTATTTAGTAATATCAAGCAGTTCTGTAAGTAATCCTGATACAATTTATTTAACCGGAATTGGGAATGCTTCTTCTCTCACATTATCATCCGATACATTGGATTTTGGAACTATAGATGTAAATAATTTTTCTGATTTAACCCTGACAGTTACAAATGGAAATTCATTTGATGTAAATATCACGGATGCATCCATTTCAGGAGTTGATCAGGGTGAATTCAATTTAATGAATGCGCCGCAATTTCCTGCTGTAATTCCAGCAGGTGGTTTTTTAAATTTTAATGTTAGGTTTTCTCCCACAGCTTCAGGACCAAAATTTAGCAGATTAATAATTTTAAGTAACACTTCAAGCAGTCCGGATTTAGTTAGCTTGGTTGGAAATGGTATAGAATCAATTATAGTTGATTTGCCAGATTCAATAATAATTGGTCAGAGTACAACAGTAAATGTCAATTCTCCGGGTCCGGCCTTTACATCAAACCAGTTTTTCTATAGAAGAACAGGAGAAAATACTTATCAGCAATCCCAGCTTACAATAAGCGGGACCAGTTATATTGTGGACATTCCACCAGAATTTTCAACAATAAGAGGCATTCAGTTTTATATAGTTTTTACCAGCCCTACTCAGGGATCTATTAGTTATCCGACAAACGATCCTGTTAATAATCCGGCATCTATACAGGTTCAAATTCCGGTATTAAATTTTTCGGGAACATTAACTCAGAACAAATATCAGATGATATCAATACCGTTAACATTGTCCGATCCCCAATTGAGTTCTGTATTAGAAGACGATTACGGTTTATATGATGATAAGCTATGGCGTTTTTTCAGATGGAATCCATCTGCTAATAGTTATTCCGAGTATGATAATATTAGCGTTGATTTTCAGCCGGGGAATTCATTTTGGTTAATCAATCGGAATGGAAATCCTTTCGATATTGAAAATGCACTTTCAGTATCTTCAAATAACTCATATACAATTACTCTTCTGCCGGGATGGAATCAAATAGCTGATCCGTTTGCTTTTTCAGTGGGGTGGGGTAGTATTGAGAATTCTAATTTAATATTGCAGGCTCCTGCCAGATGGAATCCGGATATTCAGGATTATGAATTTAATCAAACTGTTTTAAATCCCTGGGATGGCTATTGGGTTTTCAATTCAACAGAAGGAATTATTAACCTTAATGTTCCACCTGTAGAAAGTCAGTCAGATAATTTAGGTAAAAATATATTTAATAATTTTAGCAATGGTTTTATTATTCAGATAAAATCAAAATTGGAATTATCGGAAACACAGGATTATCAGAATTATGTTGGAATGGAAAGTAATGCTTTAAATAGTTATGATAAATTTGATATTCTTGATCCACCTCCAATATCAAATGATCTCAGGTTATCTATTTTTGCTGATGGAAAAGAATATGCTCAAAATATTATGTCATTATCCTCTGAAGGAGCTTATTGGGATCTTAAAATTGCAACCGGGCATCAAAATAAAAATGTTAATCTGTCTTTTGAAGAAAAAACACCATTAATGGAAAATTTCAAAATTTGGCTGCTGGATAAAGAAGGGAAATTTTCTGTCCCAATAATTAATAACAAAGCAATTGTAAATATGAAAGATCAAAATGAAAAGTTGTTAAGGTTAATTATTGGTTCAGAAGATTATGCCAACAGAGTTTCAGAGGAGATTTCATTGCTTCCTTCTGAATATGTTTTATTTCAAAACTTCCCTAATCCATTCAATCCGGA
>Ga0154732_1147_pt1 | contig 29483 bp, 21 predicted proteins | sample Rifle2008BG16ft_FD_105740 | JGI IMG/M metagenome (GOLD analysis project Ga0154732, IMG submission 105740) | Ignavibacteria bacterium RBG_16_34_14 | reverse complement strand
CAATTAATACATTCTTCTGTTATCACTATTGCCATTTAGTATCTCCTGTATTCTCAGCCAGAGGCTGATCAGCCTAATGCTGAAAAAAAATCACAATAAAAGCCTTTGTAAGTTTAATAAAACAATTTCAAATTCAAAAGTCTCAGCCGGAGACTGATCAGCCTTCGGCTGAAAAACCTTTGTCCCAAACTTGTTTCAGGATCAAAAATAGTTTTATGTTCCCTGCTCCATACTGTTTACTCCTTACTCTTTCCTCTATGCACTTTGCCCTCTGCCCAAACTACCAGCTTCCACTTGAACCACCACCGCCAAATGAACCACCACCGCCACTAAACCCTCCAAAACTACCTGAACTGAATCCACCTCTTCCTCCTCCAGGTCCACCAAAATAAATGAAACCTCCTCTTCGCCCTCTCCCTCTTCCTCTGAAAATAAACATCAGGATTCCAAATATTATCATTATGATTGTTGAGATAAAAGGAGTCCCTTCATCATCTTCAGAAACATCTTTTTTTGCTTTATATTCTCCTGCAATTGCAGAAATAATTGCATCAATGCCTGCAGTTATACCGGCATAAAAATCATTCTTCTTAAAATGAGGAACAATTACATTTCTTATTATTGAACTTGCGAGTGCATCAGGTAAAGCACCCTCAAGTCCGTAACCAACTTCTATCCTCAGCTTCTTATCATTCTTCGCAACAAAAAGGAGGGCGCCATTATCGTGTTCTTCTGTGCCGATTTTATTCTTTTGAACAATCTCGTATGAATAATATTCGATTGGATAATCATTAAGAGTTGCTATCATAAGCATAACAAGCTGGTTTGTTGTGCTGTCTTCAAAAGTTTTAAGGCGATGATTGAGAGTTTCAAGCTGACTACTGCCCAATGTATTTGTGAAATCATTTGCCCACTGCTTAAGAACAGGGACTTCAGGCTGTGCAAATAAAAAGGATGTTAATGCAAGTATAAAAAAGAGAAACTTCATCAGGAATTAAAACTCAACTTTAGGTGGAGTTTCTGATCCCGGAGTGGAAGTAAAATATTGTTTCTCACCAAAGCCAAATAATCCGGCAAAAATTGAAGTCGGAAATCTTTTTATTGTTGTATTATATTGTTGTACAACCTGATTAAAATTTCTTCTTTCAACTGAAATTCTGTTTTCAGTTCCTTCAAGCTGTGCCTGAAGCTGTAGAAAATTTTCATTTGCTTTTAGCGTCGGATAATTTTCTACTGTTACAAGTAAACGTGAAAGAGCGCCGCTTAATTCACCCTGAAGCTGCTGAAATCTCTGAAATGCCTGTGGATCATTCAAAACTTCAGGTGTTACATTAAACTGGCTGACTTTTGATCTTGCTTCTGTTACATCCGTTAATACACCCCTTTCAAATTCAGCATATCCTTTTACTGTATTAACAAGATTAGGTATAAGATCAGTTCTTCTTTGGTACTGATTTTCAACCTGGCTCCAGCTTTGATTAACTGATTCGTTTAGCGTTACTAAATTATTGTAAGAACCTATTCCCCAGATAACTAAAATGATAACAAATAAGACTATTACTCCAATAATTGAGAGAGTTATTATCAACCCTTTATTTTTCATTATTCCTCCTGAAAGGTTGAGGGATATGAGTTTTAATTAAAACTCACTTTCAATAATTCAAATTAAATTTTTTTTTAGCCAATATGCAATACTGAATTTGTATAAGTTTTGGGTAAAGGGTATAAGGTAGAAAGGAAATTCAAGTCCTTATACCACATATCTATATACCACGATTCAGGGTTTTAAACCTGAATAAGAATGCTGAAGGTAAAAAAGAGACTCATTTGCAATCTGAATATTCTTTTCAACTGCAAATTTTTCAGCATTCTGCAAATTCCCCTGATAAAACCTGAACCACAAAAAATTTGTCACGGCAAGACCATCAAATATTCTATTTTCAATAAAAGCGTCAACTGCAATGTAACCCCACAAAGCACACCATCCTAATGAAAGTAATCCACTTAGATAATTTCCTGTATAAAACTGTCCGGTTCCAGGTAAAATAACAGAAGCAACTTTTGCAAATGTAACTGAGTATTTTTTTTTATGAGTATTTTCACATAAAATTTTCAGTTCATGATCCGCAGATATTTTTGAGAATTCTAAAGCTGCTTTATCCCACTCATCATTAAAGATATATACCCAGCCCCGCCAGTGATTTATTTCATCTTTTTTATCAATCCATCTTCCATCTTTCTCTAATTCATCAAGCAGGTTAAGTGCATTATCAGCTGTTCTTCTTAAAATATTTATACGAATAATTTCCGTTTTGATTCTATAAATATCTTCACTGTTCTTCGCATTTATTTCTGCAAGAGTAAAATAATGAATTGCCTCATTAAACTTTCCTCCCTGCTTATAGCTTTGAGCAATATATTCATCAGTGAAAGAACCATAAGTATTGTTTGTATCAAAAAATTTTAAACGTTTATACTCAGTTATTGCATCAAAATAATTTTCTTTTTCGTATAGATTTTTTGCAAACTCAAACTGCTGTTGCAGATATTCCTGTGAAAAAGAAAGATTCGCAGCTAATAAAGAGGTTAGAAGTAAATATTTATTTAATAAAATCATTTGGGGGTAAAAAATAATTTTTGTTTTGAAGATATTCTCTCAGATTTGCATTGTATTCATAATCTACTTTAGCATTATAGATATGTGCAGCCGTAACGGAACCATAAATATTTCCGGTATAAAAGAAAAAGCCTAATCCTGCAAACAACCATCCTCTGAAATTATGATCATGTGAAAAATTATCATAAGATAAAAAAGTAAAAAGAGATGCTGCAAGAAATGCTGTAATCCCATCTCCAATTTCACCGAGATAAATTTTCCCGCTCCCCGGCAAAACAGCAGACATTAATCCTGAAAACAATGAACTTTTATATGGAGGTTCTTTTTTCTGTTTATAGAAGTTCAAAATATTTTCTCGTTCGGTTAAAGGAAAAGGTTCTGAAAAGTTTTTCTGATCAGGAAGTTCACTTGAAGTAAAAAGATAAGAAAGATAAAGTAATCTCTGAAAACCTTTTTCATCTTTCTTACTTAAATTATTCTGTAATTCTTCATATTTCCCCGATTGGAAAAGTGTCTTATAATATTCTTTTTCAGATTCATTATAAAAAACTGATTCATACTTTATTCCAGAAAATTTTTCTAAAGCTAATTCATTATTCTCTATCGATTGATATGCAAGTGCAATTTTGAATTCTAAAGTATCATTATGTTCAATTCTTAACAACTTTTCATATTCAGAAACAGAACGAAGAAAATCTTTTTCAGAAAACAAATGATCTGCGAATTTCCTTATGTTTTCAGAAGCGTGAAGGGTAGACGTTTGAGAATGAGCAAATGAATTAAGGAAAAAAAATAACAAAAATATTTTCTTCATTCAGAAGTAACTATTTCGTTTGCAGGAATGTAATCAATTTTTCTTTTGGAAAGAGTGTAAAGATATGCAGGATCATAATAACGGCCTGATTTTACTCTGGGATATTTTCCTTGCTTAAAAATATTCAAATCCCTTGTAAACCGATCAAAGAACATTAAGGAACCCTGGAAAATATTTGTTTCTTTCGCAGCATCAAGAAGAAAAGCTGAGCAGGAAGGTCTGAAAGGACAATTATCACCATCAACATCCGAAATAAAAAACCAGTAACCATTAACAAGAGATTTTATGATAAATTTCCCAGGGTTATCTGATTCAAAACTATAATCTCTGTTTCTGAAATTTTCATTTATCTTATAATCATTTTCGGCTTTTCCCCATTTCTCCCAGTCAGACTGAGCATATAGATTCATTGATAAGAGAATAAATAAGGAAATAATTGTAAATACATATTTCATAATTAATTCTCAATCGTAATCCTACTCTTAACTTTAATCCGATTACATGTGCGATTACGAATAATATTTCTTGAACTTACTTTTGAACTTGCTCTTGTTCTACTTCGCATCAAGAAGCGATCTTGCAATAACCAATTTTTGAATCTCTGAAGTACCTTCATAGATTTCTGTAATTTTTGCATCACGGAGATATCTTTCAACCAGATATTCCCGAACATAGCCATATCCGCCATGAACCTGTATCGCATCCAGTGCATTCTCAACAGCAACTTTTGAAGAATATAATTTTGCCATTGCGGCTTCTGCATAATAGGGTTTACCAGCATCTTTTAATGCCGCAGATTTGAAAGTCAGCATCTTTGCGCAATCAACTTTAATTGCCATATCGGAAAGTTTAAATTGAATAGCTTGTAAATTTGCGATCGGGCTGCCAAAAGCTTTTCTCTCTTTTGAATATTTCACTGCTGCTTCGAATGATGCTTCTGCGATTCCAATTGCCTGAGCGGCAATTCCGATTCTCCCGCCATTTAGTGTGTTCATTGCAAAGTTAAAACCTTTCCCTTCTTCCCAAATAAGATTTTCAACCGGAACTTTGCAATTTTCAAATGTAAGTGAACAAGTATCTGAACTTCTTATTCCAAGCTTATCTTCCTTTTTTCCCTGACCAAAACCTTCAAATCCTTTTTCTACTAGGAAAGTTGAAATCCCCTTGTGACCTTTTGATTTATCGGTAGTTGCCATTATAAGATAGTAATCAGCATTCTTTCCATTTGTAATCCAGTTCTTCATTCCATTAAGAAAATAATAATTATCTTTTTTATCTGCAGTTGTTCTTTGGTTTGTTGCATCACTTCCAGCTTCAGGTTCTGAAAGACAAAACGCTCCAAGCTTCTCCCCTTTTGCAAGTGGAATAAGATAATTTTGTTTTATATAATCAGTACCGTACTTCTCAAGTCCGTAACAAACAAGAGAATTATTAACTGACATAATTACCCCTACGCTTGCATCAACTTTAGAGATTTCTATCATTGCAATAACATAACTTATTGTATCAAGACCGGCACCACCATAATCCGGAGAAACCATCATACCCATAAAACCGAGCGCGCCAAGCTGCTTAACTATTTCTGCAGGAAACTCTGCATTAATATCACGTTCAACGGCAGAAGGGGCAATTACCTCCTGTGCAAATTCTTTTGCTGACTGCTGGATCAATATATGATCTTCTGTAAAATCAAAATTCATTTTACTCCCTTTTAATATTCTGTAACGAATTAAATAACTATTAAGATTCAGATCCCTTTAAGGATTTGTTTTATATTCAAAAATAGTTGATATATCTAATGTTTGCAATCATGTATTTGCTCTATTTCAGACAGACTTATATTTATCTTGCTTAAAATTCTTCTGAAAAACTATTTATTTAGTATATGCAGGAACTTCATTAATGAAGTTCCTACTTTTTAACATTCCTACCCTAATAATTAAAATCACAAAATGAGGAATTTGATTGTTTGAAATCTTATTTTTGTAATGTAACTCTTTAGATACTTAACAGTGGGAGAAAATAATGTTGAACGAAGTGCCTGCCCCGATTCAATCTTGCCTGTCGGCAGACAGGTCGGGGAAATCCCGTTTTACGGGAAAAAATCTTTACCTGCCCTATTTAATAATTTGGGGGATTCTTTTAACATCCAATTCATTCTCACAATTCCAAAACATTCGTATAGATGGACCTCAAAGCTGGGATCCTAATGAAGTTACAATTGCAATTAATCCTCTTAACCCAAATATACTTGCTGCCGCTGCAAACATTGATCATTTTTACCTCTCCACTAATGGAGGGCTTAACTGGAGTGAATCTCATCTTAGCTCTATGCTTGGAGTTTATGGTGATCCGGCTCTTTTATTTGATAGTTTAGGAAATCTTTATTACGCACATCTCTCCGATCCTGTTTCAGGTTACTGGATTGACAGGATTGTTGTTCAAAGATCAACAAATTACGGATTAACCTGGAATGATGGCGCAGGAGTTGGATATTTTTCTCCCAAGAATCAGGATAAGGAATGGCTTGCAGTTGATTTAACACAATCTCCATATCGTGGGAATATTTATCTAACCTGGACTGAATTTGATAGTTATGGTAGTGGTAATCCTAATGACAGTTCAAGAATAAAATTTTCTAAATCAACTGATGAAGGAATAACCTGGAGCCCTGCAGTTACAATAAGTGATAGAAGTGGAAATTGCATTGATTCGGATAATACAACTGAAGGAGCAGTTCCTTGCGTTGGACTAGATGGAGAAATTTATGTAAGCTGGGCTGGACCACTTGGATTGGTTTTCGATAAGTCAACTGATGGCGGATTAACCTGGGGCAATGATATTTTCGTTTCTAATATTCCCGGTGGATGGGATTTTGATGTGCCGGGAATTTATAGAGCCAATGGCTTGCCAATTACAATGTGCGATATAAGCAACTCTCCAAACAGAGGAAGCATTTATATTGTATGGTCTGATCAACGGAATGGAACTTCCAATACCGACATCTTCCTAGTTAAATCCACAAATAAGGGAAATACCTGGAGCCTTCCTGTAAAAGTTAATAATGAAGCATCTACAAGACACCAGTTTTTCGTATGGTCTACAATTGATCAGTCTACAGGTCATTTATGGTTTGTTTTTTATGATAGAAGAAATACTACAGCAACAGAGACAGATGTATTTGCTGCTAAATCTACAGATGGCGGAGTAACTTTCGATAATTTCAAAATCAGTGATACACCTTTTATACCAACAAGTGGAGTTTTTTTTGGTGATTATACAAACATAGCGGCTTTTAATGGTAAGATTTATCCCATATGGATGCGTCTTCAAGGTGGTCAGCTCAGTGTTTGGACTACTATTATTGAAGATATTGTTCCTGTTGAGCTGATTAATTTTTCTGCAAATGTTATGGATAATAGAGTTGAATTGAAATGGGAAACTTCAACAGAAACCAATAACCAGGGATTTATAATTGAAAGAAAAAAAATTAATTCTAATGCTGATCAGGATTGGAGGGAAATAGGATTTATTGAAGGCAACGGAACTACTACCGAGTTTAACAAATATAGATTTGTTGATAATCCATTTTTAAATGGTGTTTACTGTTATCGCCTTAAGCAGGTTGATTTTGATGGTACATTTGAATATTCAAAAGAAGTTGAAGTTAATGTAATGGTAATAGAAGATTTTGCGCTGATGCAGAATTATCCTAATCCATTTAATCCAAGTACAGTTATCAGTTACCAGTTGGCAGTCGCCAGTCAAGTGACGCTAAAAGTTTATGATGTTTTGGGAAATGAAGTTGCTGTTCTTATTGATGAAGAAAAAGAACCAGGAGTTTACGAAGTTGAGTTTGATGCCAAAGACTTACCAAGCGGAATTTATTTTTATAAACTTCAGGCAGAAAATTACTCTGCAACTAAGAAAATGATTTATTTAAAATAAAATGGAATGAAATGAAAAAGTTGCTTTTAATTCTTTCGCTCGGCCTTATTATCTGCTTAGGATGTGACGATGAACTAATAACGCCCATTATTGAAAATAATTATGGTGTTTATGGAACCATAATAGATACATCCGGAAAACCAGTTAGTAATGTAAGTATTTTTTATCTTTTTAATTATTCTGAATTGCCAAATATTAATTTGAAACCCAATTATATCTTTTCAACAGATAGTTTATTTGAAAATAAATTATTTCAAAACATTCCCAATCCTGTCTATGAAGATACCTATATCCGTTTTTCTTTAGATTCAAGGAGTGTTGTTGAATTAAAACTTAAATATAAATTGGATGGGAAAACTTTTTATACATATAAAGACACGCTGCCCTATGGAATGTACCAGCATTATTTAGATACCCTTGGAAGAAACACTGAATTAAAAAATGGAATCTATAAGTACCAGTTGAAGATCAAATCCTTAGATGGTTTTGATTTTTTTGATGAAAAAGAATTGGTAATTGTAAGTGTTAACAACAAGCCTAATTCATTCTCCAATGATAGAGGAGAATACTTCTTTAATGGTTCTGAGGCATTTGTTGGAGATACCATCAATGTTTGTTCTATTTATTATCCAGATGATATTTATAAATATCCTATTGAAGATGAGATTTATTTATTGTTCCGAAAAGATGGATATTTATCTAAAACTATAAAAGTGAAACTTTATCCGGGAATTCGATTTACTCAGGATGTTGTGTTGGAAAAGGAAGGTAAGCAATGAAAAACTTTTTTCTCCTTATCAATTTCGTTTTTATAATCTCAAATGTTGGTGTCGCTCAAGATTGGTGGGAATGGATTTCCCCTTATCCAACTAATAATATTCCTGAGTTCTCATGTGAAAAGGATGGTTATGTTTTTTATTTTGGTTTTCCAAAATCCTTTTTCCTTACAACTGATGGAGGTAATACTTTCATATCACGAAGCCCATATAAAAATATTACTGATTTCTATAATTATTATACAGACAGAGGTGCTTTTGCTGATAGTTTAACTGGTGTTATGGCAGATGATGAGGGAATATTACGAACGACTGATGGAGGCAAAAATTGGTTAACGATTGCTAATGGATATAATTCTGTTTTTGTTACTTTTGGAGATGAATCTGTTGGGTGGTTAATTGGTTGGGGTGGTATCCAAAAAACAACAAATTCAGGAGTAACATGGATTAATATTACTACATCTGGATTATTTGAAAATCCATCGGGATCCCTTTCAAGAATTTATTCTTTGAACAAAGATTATCTATGGGTTTGTTCAAATTTCAATTACAATTCAGGTGGAAGGATTTTCTTTAGCTCAAATGGAGGTAGTAATTGGAATAATCAAAGTCCAATTACTTCGGATTCAACCCATCAGGTTTACTATCAGGATATTAAAATAAATGAATCGGGAATTGGTTTTGCAGTCGGGAAAATGTATTTAACTACTGAAGAGAAATGGAAACCAATAATATTTCGGACGACAAACTTCGGTATATCCTGGCAGGAAATTTATTTTGAAGATATTAATCCTAAAATAATTGTAACCAAGAATGACAATGAATGGTTGATTTTTGGTGATAAAAAAAGATCAACATCTGATTACGAAGTCTTTTCTATTGTTTTAAAAACAACTGATGGTGGAAATACCTGGCTTTATAAAGAAGAAATTACGAGCGGTTATTATTCTGATTCCCCTACAACAGCAGAGTATGTAGCAAAATATGATAAAGTTTTATTGTCAGCATATTCAGGTTTTTATAAGTCAGTAGATTTTGGAGATACGTTTAAACGTATATCAAATGATACAGAAATACGTGTTCGAGGATTTGCTTTAGAGAAAAATCCTTCTTCTCAAAATCAATTAGCCATTGCAGTTTCGGATGGAGATAGTTTACTGGTTAGTGAAAATGGTGGGCGAGAATGGCAAAAGAAATTTTTAGCTTTCGATATGAACAGAATAATTCCCGGAGCTGTTGATATTGCAGATGGCTGTATATTTATAGTTACCGATTGGAATAAAGTCTATAAGTCTCTTGATAAAGGTGATTCCTGGGAAAAAATTTATACCAGTCCTGGTGGAATCAGGAATTTAACTGCTTATGATAGGAATAATATAGCATTTAATTCATCTCTAGGTTATGCCCCATCGTTATTTTTTAGTAGTGATGGTGGAGAAAATTGGATAGTAACTCCACGCAATTCTTCTTCATATGAAAATGACATTCAAATGATTAGACCAAAAGAAATATACAACTGTGGTGCATTTTATGATTCGCTTACTTATGGATATATCTATTATACTGATGATGCAGGGTATAACTGGAGAGTATTTGATACAAAAAGGGAATTAAATCAGATAAAAGTACTTGATAATAAAAATGCTATTGCCATTAGTCTTTATGACATTTACAGAACAACTGATAGTGGTGATTCCTGGAAAATATCTCAGAGTTCAAATGATTATTATAATTACTTCGATCGAGTTGCCTTTAGTGATTCATTAAATGGAATGCTAAAAAAATCTTACAAGCTTTATAAAACTGTTGATGGCGGGAAAAGCTGGATTGAATCTTCTCTAAGTTTGCCAACCTGGGGTCAGTTAAAGAAAATGGAATTTAATAGTCAGGGAGATTTATTCATTTTAGGTGAATTCAGTCTTTGCATTTTAAAAAATCCAAATCTTTTTTATAACCAGAATAATAGAATCGCTATTTTACCTAAAAATCATTCTCTCTCCCAAAACTATCCCAATCCATTTAACCCAACTACCAGTATTCAGTATACAGTAGGTAGTAGGCGATTCGTAACACTAAAAGTTTACGACGTCTTGGGAAGAGAAGTAGCAACTCTTGTTAATGAAGAAAAATCTCCGGGAGAATATGAAGTTAAATTCTTCGCCAAAGGCGGATTGGCAAGTGGAGTTTACTATTACCAGATTAAGTCTGGTGATTTTATTCAAACAAAGAAAATGTTGATGATTAAGTGATTCAATTAAAATCCCGATTTTATCGGGAATACTCTTACAGTAGTGGTTTAAACAATCCACATTTTTACTCATACATAACTCAGAAATAAGGAGGAAAAATCTTATGCCAGATAAAAAAGCTGATCTTGCTGGACCAGGAATTGGTAATTACGATGAACTGGAAAAAATCCTTCCAACAGATTACCGTCCAATACTCAACCCAAAAGAAACTCAAAAAGCCATATATGAAGCAAAGGATTACATTGAAGATCATATGTGTAAAGTCCTCAACTTAATTAAAGTGCAAGTGCCTCTTATTGTTGATGCTGAAAGCGGTGTTAACGATATGCTTGACAGGGATGGTTCACGTACGCCGATTCAATTTCATATTTCTAATGATTATGAGAAACATCCAGTTGATGCACAGGTTGTTCAGGCAGCAACTAAATGGAAAAGAGTTGCACTAAAGCAGTTTAATATGAAGACTGGTGAAGGATTGATTACAGATATGCGTGCGGTTCGTAAAGATTATTTTTTAGATCATGATCATAGTGTTTATGTGGATCAATGGGATTGGGAAAAAGTAATTACAGATAAGCAGCGTAATTTAAAGTATCTTAAAAATGTTGTTACAAAAATCTGGGAAGTTTTAGTTGGTGCAGAACGACACGTACAGCGGAAGTTTCCAAAACTTAAGACAAAAAAATATCCGAACCTGCCTGATGAACTAACTTTTTTACACGCAGAAGATATTCTTGATATGTACCCTGATTTACCACGAAAACAGCGTGAAACTGAAGTGCTGCAGAAATATCCGGCAATATTTATAATTGGTATTGGCTGGCTTTTGAAAGATGGCTACCCACATGAGATGCGTGCAGCAGATTATGATGATTGGGTTACCGAAACAAAATCAAAAGGACAGAAAACGCATGGATTAAATGGTGATATTCTTGTGTGGAATTCTGTTACCCGCCGCCGCCACGAATTAACTTCTATGGGTGTTCGGGTAAATGCAGAAACATTAAAGATACAGCTTGAAATGACTGGTCAGCTCGATTCTCTCAAATATCCATATCACCAGGGAATTATTAATAATGAACTACCGCTTAGTATTGGTGGTGGAATTGGTCAATCAAGAACATATATGATGCTGCTTAAGAAAGCTCATCTCGGAGAAGTAAGCGTAACTGTTTGGCCAAAAATACTTAAAGATATGTGTCACGAAAAGAATATTCATGTTTTGGAATAAACAAAAAATAATAAGCCGGGAATAATTTAATTTCCGGCTTATTGTAAATCTTTCTATTATTTTTTAGATAGTATCAGGCAGGTCATTTTGTACACATAACAGATTAATTATATTTGCAATATGCAAAAAGAAAATCTAACAGAAGAAAAAGAAATAACTTTATCCGCTGAGAATAAGACCAATGGAAAAAAAGATCTGCTGAAAGGTTTAACTTTTCCGGAGCTTAGAAATTATTTTGTGGGAAAAGGGCACAGGGCTTTCAGAGGTGCACAGATTTTTCATTGGATGTACAATCGTCTTGTTGATGATTTCTACTTAATGAATAATCTTCCTAAAGAAATCCGCCAGCAGCTTTCTGATAGCTGCGAGCTTAAAACACTAAAATATATTACTTCAGAAATATCACCATCAAGCGGTACCAAGAAATATATTTTTGAAACTTCGGAAGGGAATCTTATTGAATCCGTTATCATTCCCGAAGAAGTTAATCTTGATCCTGACCAGTCCCGGTTTGGTCAAACCAAGACGGATGAACAGCAAAAAAGAACGACACTCTGCATCTCAACACAAGTAGGATGTCCGCTCGATTGTCAATTCTGTGCTACAGGTTTAATGGGTTACAAGAAAAATCTTACAGCTGGAGAAATTTTTGATCAATATTCTCTTACAGCAAATGATTATGGCAAGGATAAAATTACAAATATAGTTTATATGGGAATGGGAGAACCGCTTTTGAACTACGATGCTACGGTAAAATCCCTGCAAATTTTTGCTGATGAATTAACAAAAGGAATTAGTTTAAAGAAAATAACAGTTTCCACTGCAGGAATAGCTCCAAGAATTATTGATCTTGCGGATACAGGTTTAAAAGTTAAAATAGCTTTATCACTCCATTCCTGTTTTGATGAAATAAGAGATGTGATAATGCCAATAAATAAAAAATATTCCATAAAACAGAATATTGATTCTGTAAGATATTATGCAAGAATAACAGGAACACGGATTACTTTTGAATATGTTATGCTTAAAGATATAAATGACAGGGATGAAGATTTAAATGCACTTAAAAGATTATGCAGTGAAATCCCATCAAAAGTAAATGTTATTCCTTTCAACTCTCTGGAGCATATGAACCCAACAGGATTTTCAGCTCAACTTCAATCAAGTTCTAAAGAAAGAATTGAAAAATTTGTTGAAGAGTTAAGATACAGGAATGTAACAGTAACAGTGAGGTTTACGCAAGGCAATGATATTGCTGCAGCATGTGGTCAGTTAGCTTTACCTCTAACTAAAGGAACAAAAAGTGAATAAACCGTAACACAGATTAATAAATCTGTGCTGCAAAAGTTTTATGAAAAAACTCACCCACGATGAAATTTCCAAAAACAGAAGCACACTTGAAACACTGCATAAAGTAAAAAAACTTCCTGTGTATGTTGTTCTTAATAGTATAAGAAGCAATTATAATGTCGGTTCAATTTTCCGAACTTCTGATGGAGTAATGATTGAGAAACTTTATTTATGTGGTTACACACCTCATCCTCCAAAACCTGCTTTATATTTGCAAAGCGAAAAGCCATTAGCTGGTAAAAAAGAAATTCTTAAAACTGCTCTTGGTTCTACAGAGAGTGTTAAATGGGAATACGTAAAAGATGCAAAAGGAGTAATCCTGAAATTGAAAAGTGAAGGAATAAAAATTTGTGCTCTTGAAATGACAAATAAAAGTATTCCTTACTATAGAATTAAAAAAGAAGATTTTCCTCTTTGTGTTATTGTAGGAAATGAAATTACAGGTGTTTCTCAGGAATTGATTGATCTTTGCGACTTCTCCATCGAAATTCCGCAGTATGGAATTAAGCAATCTCTCAATGTTGCAGTGGCTTATGGAGTGATGATTTTTGAATTGAGGAAGGTGTTTGATTTAAAATAAAAAATTCACCCTCGGAACAGACAAAAAAAATTAAACCGCAGTAAAAAACTCTTCACCATTATCCTTTGTATGTATCATCAGCATTTTTGCTCTTACAAGCTTAACTAAAGTTCTCGATGCTCTTCTCTCGGATATATTAGTTAAATCACTTAGTTGCTTAACAGATATAGTTTCATTCTCATTAAGGAAATCAAAAACTTTCTGCTCATTATTCCCAATTGAGTATTTCTTGAGAGAAAGATTAGCTGAATCAGCTTTCATTATTCTTACCATCTCTTTACTTGCCTGTATACTCTTATCATTAACCCTTATCACTACAATAGCTTTGTTAATATCAAAGTTTTTCAGGTAATCCTGCAAACGGTGAGGCTTGTTATATGATTCCGGTACCTCTGCTACTACAATTTCCTTTCCTTCAACATCTATATAGCTCAGTTGGTAATTAACCGGAGGTTCACAGAAAGTTCCAGCCGCATCTTTAATAAGTTCGGCTTCAGATTTTTCACTCTCCACGCCAACAATTTTTTTATCATCATCAACTCCGAAAATGATATAGCCGCCTTTTGTGTTTGCAAAAGCCAGCATCTCCCTGGCAATCTTTTCGGGTAATGAGAATTTTCTTTTAAATTCACAGTGTAGATTCTCTCCTTCTTCAATCAATTCGAGAAGCTCTTTTCTTTTCATAATTTCTTCTCAGGATATAAGACAATGTCATTCATTCTTCCGCGGATTATGGATGATCTCCTTAAAACATAAGCCGAGTTCATATTTGGTTTATGTTTCAGCGGTGAAGGAATAACAGCAGCTAAACGTGAGCACTCACCTTTTGTAAGTTTATCAGGCTCTTTCTTAAAATATTCTTCAGACGCTTCTTTTATTCCGAAAATTCCTTCGCCCCATTCAACAGCATTAATATAATTTCCCAGTATTGCCTTTTTGGAAAGCTCTTTCTCCATTCTAACAGAAATAATAAACTCTTTACCTTTACGAAGAAATGACTTTTCTGTTGTAAGGAAAAGATTTTTTGCAAGCTGCATTGTAATTGTGCTTCCACCCCGTGCTGAACGTCCTCTTCTTCTGTTTGTTCTTATAGATGTTTCCAGTTCTTTCCAATCAACTCCTTTATGAGTAAAGAAACTTCCATCTTCCATTGCTATAATTGCTTTAAGAATATTTGGAGTAACATCATCAATATCAACCCAGGATTGTTCAGGATAAAATTTTAATTTTTTTTCAATTGCCCTTTGCTCCATAAGAGAAGTAATTCTGAAACTATTATATTCAAGAACAGGGATGCTGAAGGATGGAATCGAGAAATAAAAAATAAAAATCGAATAGAGAAGAATGCTTTTCATTTTATTTCTTTTTACTAAAGAAATAAATTTTTCATAAGATTGTGATATTTCGAGATAAGGTAACTGAGGATGCATCTTCAACCTGAATAAAACTTATCGTTAAATTAATAAAAAAGGAATTACTTTTTTCGAGGGTTCCTTCGCGGGTTATTCAATATAACCGTTCGGGTTGTATCTGTTGGTAAAATAATATCCGGTGTTTCAATTTTATTAATCCTTTCATCAATAATATCGGGTTTAGAAATCTCATCGGGGTTTGGTTCTATTTGTGTCAGAGTTGAATCCGAACTGACTTCTAAAGAATCTTCTGCAAGCAGCAGCATTTTTTCCTGTTCAATTCTCTTTAAGGAATCCTCAATTGCCTTTTTTACCTCTGTCTGGTATTGCTTATATGCGTTGAGTTTAGGACGAATTTTTATTGTGTACTCAGATTGTGGATAACGGATTGCTAAAGTATCATAAATTACTGCTGCAGAATCATAAAGCTTAAGGTCATTTTCAAGTATCCATCCTGATGTATATAAAGCTTTCGGTGCAACAGATGATTTAGGATATTCTTCATAAATACTATAAAACTTATAGAGAGATGATTCATAATCTTTGCTTAACAATTCACTCTCGGCGGCAGCATAAATATCTTTTGCAGGATCAAATTCCAGATCAATCAAAGGTTTATTTAGCCTGTTTGCTGCAGCATTTACAATGCTTTCATTCCTGTAGTTTTCATAAATGATATTAAAAATGCTGTCCGCTTTCTCTTTCTGATCGGTATTCAAGTAATAACTGCCAAGCGCATATAAAGCATTTGCCTGATGCGCTGTGTTTGGATAATATGTAAGCACATAATCATAATAATAATAAGCCGAGTCAAATCGTTCCATTTCTGTAAGGAAAAGATTGCCTAGTTCAATTTCATTTTTTACCAATAATGATTTTAAAGAGTCTTCGCTTAAAGCCGACTTAATTGGTTTCGCAGGGAATTTTCTTTCAGCATCCCATTTTTCAGCAAAGAGAGAATCAATATTAATTCCCTGTTTGGCAATTTCATTTTTAATTGCAATCTCTCTTTCTTTCCGTTTTATAGAATCAAGCTTGGCTGAATTCAAACCAGCCATCGTTGAGTCTTTCTTTAAACTGTCTATAGCCACCGTATCCTTAATTGTTACTGTATCTAAATCCAAACCAGCAAGAGACTTTAGATGTTCGGAATAGAGAGTTAATTCTTCAAGTACTGCTAAAGAATCCTGCACGTACACTATTGAGTCCTGGACAAAAGTTATTGAATCCTTTGTGTATTCTTCTGGATTCTCAACATAAAATAACTGGCTGCTATAATTATTAATTTGTGATGTTAGATGCTGATACTTTTTGAATGTGCGGATCTTCTGGCCTGCATCAATTGTATAGTCTTTAGGTAAAGATGAAGTCAGAGATTTCTGGTAATAAGAACCGGCACTATCAAAATTCTTGTAATCATATTCGTAAATCTCACCTAATTTATATTTTGCAATTCCCGATGAAGGAGTATTCACATACGAAGTATCAACAAAAGTTAATTTCTCAACGGCTTCTTCCAGACGTCCCAATTCCTTAAGCGTGATTCCTACCTGAAGATCAATCTCGTTGTAAGCATCAATGAACTTTGCTTCTTCTTTCATATCATTAAAAACTTCCAGTGCTTCTTCTAATTTACCAACACTTCTTAAAGTTTTTCCAAGTTCGAGCTTTGCACCTAGTTCAATTTTATACAAAGGATTATAATCCAACACTTTTTCAAAAGCTGTTACAGCATTCTCAGGTTCATTAATTTTGTTATAAAGCTTTCCAATTTCAAAAAGAACCTCTGCTTTAATATCTTCATCGTTTGTAACTTCAAGAAACTGGTTTGATAAGCTTACTGCCAATTGATAATCTTCCTTGGAAATCCGGTAAACAATTTCCTCAACATAAGCATCTTTTAATATATCCTCCTTACCTTCCTCAACTGCCTGCTCTCTTACTTCACCAAGAATTTTTAAAGCACTTTCATAATCTTTAAGCTGTATTTGAGTTTTTCCAATCCAAAGTTTTGTTTCAAGTAAAAGGTCACTTTCCTTCTGTGTGGCAATCAATTCTTCAAATTTTCGGAGAGCCTTCTGATGATTTTTCTGGTAGTAAAAAGCTTTCCCAAGCATAAGCAGTGCTTCGTCCACATAAGCACTTTCAGAATTGAATTGGAGTATCTCTGAACATTTCTCTATAACTTTTACTAATTGTGTATTAACAGTACCGGGTAACGTAAGTTCTTCTGTGGAAAAAAGATCTTTTTTCTGTTCTTTTATCTGGTTTTCAGCTTCTACAAAAATATCTGATGTGTTGTAGTAAAGATTAAAATACGTAGTGAAGTTATTCCAGACATTACAGCCTGGTAATACAAGAGTAGTTATTAAAATGATAAGATAATGTCTTATTCGAAAAAGTAACATACAAGAAACTATTAAAGAGTTAAAAAATGTAAAAGGTAAAAATCGCTACAAAGCTCCTTTTCCGGATTCTTCAGTTCTAATCCTTATCACTTCCTGTATATCACTTATGAAGATTTTACCATCCCCAACCTGTCCGGTTTTTGCGCTTCTTAAAATGGCATCCACAACGCTATCGGCTTTATTTTCATCAACCACAACTTCAATTTTTATTTTAGGAATAAATTCGATCTGGTATTCACTTCCCCTGTAAGTTTCAGTATGACCTTTCTGTCTCCCATAACCACGTACTTCAGTAATGGTAAGGCCTCTAATTCCCTCTTCAACAAGGGCTTCTTTAACCTCATCAAGTTTAAAGGGACGTATGATTGCTGTTATCTTTTTCAAATTCCCCTCCTATCTGCCATGACAGTTTTTATATTTTTTGCCGCTTCCGCAAGGGCAGGGATCGTTTCTTCCTACTTTTTCTCCAATGTGCACGGGTTGCGGTTTCCCTGAGTGCTGATCCATTGCTTTAGCTTTTGGTACCAAACCGATGTTTGTAGCACTCTGCTTTGTTTCGGTAATTCTGGCTGCGGGCTGGCGTCTTCTCCTTTGCACTTCTTCCGGTGCTTGTGGAAAGAATTTAAAGCAGAAGGAAACAACATCATTTCTTATTTGATCAAGCAGGCTTACAAATAACTTGAATGCTTCACCCTTATATTCAACAAGAGGATCTTTCTGACCATAAGCCCTGAGACCAATACCTTCTTTAAGATCATCCATTTCACGAAGATGCTCTTTCCATTTATGATCTATTACACTCAACACTGCATATCTTTCAAGCCGTGCCATTAATTCAGAACCAAGCATTTCCTCTTTTTTCTTGTAGAATTCTTTTGCAGCGATTAAAATCTTTTCTGTCAAACCTTCTTTTTGAAGAGTTTCAAATTCTTCGGCTTTAAGCTTTACATCAACAAGCAGGTTGAGCCTCAATTCTTCTTTAAGGTTATCAACAAGAACATCATCAAAATCACGATTGACAATATCAGATATATATTCTTCAAGCAAATTAAATACTTCACTCTTAAGCCTGTCGCCTTCAAGAGCTTTCTGCCTTCTTGTATAGATAACCTCACGCTGCTGGTTCATTGTGTTATCATACTCAAGAAGTCTTTTTCTTATTGCAAAATTATTCTCTTCAACTTTTTTCTGTGCTCTCTCAACTGACCTTGTTATTAAAGGATGTTGAATAACTTCACCCTCTTTAAGTCCCATTCTCTGCATTACAGAAGAAGCCCGGTCGGAACCAAAAAGCCTCATCAGATCATCTTCAAGCGAAAGATAGAATTTTGATGTTCCGGGATCTCCTTGTCTTCCGGATCTTCCGCGAAGCTGCCTGTCTATTCTTCTCGATTCATGTCTTTCTGTTCCGAGAATAAATAAACCACCTTTATCTACTACTCCAGCCCCAAGCTTAATATCCGTACCACGACCAGCCATATTTGTAGCTATAGTAACTGCACTTATTTCTCCTGCGTGAGCAACAACTTCTGCTTCCCTTTGATGCTGCTTTGCATTCAAAACATTATGCACAACACCTTTTCTTTTAAGCATCCTGCTTATTGTTTCGGAAACTTCAACTGAAGTAGTACCAACAAGAACAGGTCTTCCTTCCTTTTTTAATTCCTCAATTTTTTCTATTACTGAATTCAGTTTTTCCCTTTTAGTCCTGTAAACTGCATCATCCTGGTCATCACGGACAACAGGTTTGTTGGTTTGAATGACTACAACCTCAAGTTTATAGATTTCATAAAACTCTCCCTCTTCAGTTTCTGCAGTACCAGTCATTCCTGCGAGTTTATCATACATCCTGAAATAATTCTGTAAAGTAATCGTTGCAAGAGTTTGTGAATCTCTTTCAACTTTAACATTTTCTTTTGCTTCAATTGCCTGATGCAATCCGTCTGAGTAACGTCTTCCGGGAAGAACACGACCAGTAAACTCATCAACAATTGCAATTTTACCCTCTTCTGTAATAACATATTCAACATCTTTTTCAAAAAGAGTATATGCTTTAAGTAATTGATGAATTGTGTGAATCCTATCGCTGCTTTCAGAATATTTTTTATATAATGTATCTTTTCGTTTCAGTTTCTCTTCTTCATTGATAGCAGGATCGTTTTCAAATTTACTTACTTCAGTTCCAAGATCAGGAAGAACAAAAAAATCTTTTTCCATTCCGCTTCCTTTAGCCAGCTCTTCTCTTCCTTTTTCAGATAAGTCAATCGTATTGTTCTTTTCATCAATTACAAAATATAATTCATCATCAATGACGTGCATATTCTTAGCTTTTTCTCGTAAGAACTCCATTTCGGTTTCCTGCATCAGCTTCTTGTAAGCAGGTTCTGATAAAAGTTTTTGAAGCTTATTGCTCTTAGGCAAACCTCTATGTGCTCTAAATAATAAAATGCCCGCTTCCCTGTCACTTTCTCCGTTATTTTTTAGCATATCTTCTGCATCCTGGACAAACTTTGCAACAAGATTAGATTGACTTCTGTAAAGTTTTTCAACCTTTGGTTTCATCTCGTTGAATCTTTGGTCATCAGTCTCAACGGGACCTGATATTATAAGCGGGGTTCTTGCTTCATCAACTAAAACAGAATCAACTTCGTCAACAATTGCATAGTTGTGTTTTCTCTGCACCTGATTCTCTTTGTCAACAGTCATATTATCGCGAAGGTAGTCGAAACCAAATTCATTATTGGTTCCATAAGTTATATCGCTGTTGTACTGAACTTTTCTCTGTTCAGGTGACATCGTGTTAATAATACAGCCAACTGTGAGTTCGTGAAATTTAAATATCTCCCCCATCCATTCGCTGTCACGTTGAGCGAGGTAATCATTAACCGTAATGAGATGAACTCCTCTTCCTGTTAAAGCATTAAGATAAAGAGGTAAAGTAGCAACAAGAGTTTTACCTTCACCAGTAGCCATCTCAGCAATTTTCCCCTGGTGAAGAACAACTCCACCCATTAACTGAACATCATAAGGTACCATATCCCAGGTGGTTTTACGTCCGCTAACAGTCCAGCTTTTTCCAACAAGTCTTTCGCAAGTCACTTTTACAACAGCAAAAGTTTCAGGAAGAAGCTCATCAAGAATTTCTTCATACTTTTCGTGAAGCTCTTCTTCAAGGTTATCAAGCTCATCATAAGCTGCATTCCTGTCAAACTCCTCATCGGAATGAAGTCTGGCTTTAAGGTCATCAATTGTTTTTCTTATTTCGGCAGTATGTTCCTGTATTCTTTCCTTGAATTCTAGTGTTTTAGCTTTTAATTCATCATCGGTAAGGTTTTTTATCTTCTCATATTCAACATTGATTTCTTCAACGACAGGCCAAAGGAGTTTCCAATCCTTTGCGTGCTTATCACCAAAAATTTTCTTAAGAATTCCTAACATTTATAATGGTTCCATATTGATAAATGGGTAGTAAAGTTACTTATATGGGTTCTGAAATGCAATTTAAGAAACTATGACTGACTGACTAAAATACTTCAATTTGCTTTAAGGAAATAGTAGATTATCAATTATAATTTTCAAAAATCATAGAAATAAAAAAATAAAAAAACAGAAAAAAAATATTTTATCTAAAGATTTTGCAGACAAACTCGCAAGTTTTTCAGTCGGCTATCTCAGCGAAGGTGATTTTGAAAAACTCATAAATCTTTTTGAAGCAGAAACAGCAAAAGGATATTTCAGCCATTCTTCGGAATCGAATCTACTCAGAATCATAAGCAATATGTTTGATAAAGCTTCATTTCTTCACGATTGCATTAAATATCCGCACTATGTTGAATTCCTGACAGCTATTTCCATTAATAGCAATTACCTCACTGATATTCTTGTTAGGAACCCGGAATTCTTTTACAGGTTTGTTAATCCCAGCAACTTAAATCTAAAACTTGATGAGAATAATTTCTCCAAAACTGTTGACGATACAATTTCTGTTTATAAAAGTTTCCCTGCAAAAGTAAATTCTTTAAGATCATTAAAAAGACGAGAAATACTTAGAATCGGGCTTAAAGATATTTTAAGAATAAGTGATTTGAACGAGGTTACTTCTGACTTATCAATTCTTGCAAAAGTTATTTCTGATAAACTCTTTACGCTTTGTTACAATGAAATTTTACAAAAGTATGAGATAAAAAATAATGAGCATGAATATTGCATTATAGCATTAGGTAAACTGGGAGGTAATGAACTTAATTATAGTTCCGATATTGACCTTATTATTGTTTATGATGAAGATTCAACAATAAAAGGGAAAAGCTATTCTGAAATATTAACTGAAACTGTTTATCTTTTTATTGAAGCTGCAACCTCAATAACCGGTGCAGGATTTATTTACAGAATTGATTTCAGATTAAGACCTGATGGAAGGAATTCATCTCTGTGCAAATCATATAACGAGTTCATAAGTTATTATGAGAGCCGGGGTGAAGACTGGGAAAGACAAATGCTGATAAAAGCTTCTCTGCTTTCAGGAAGCCAAAATTTTTATGAAAAACTTATGAACTATCTTAATCATTTTATTTATCCTTCAACTTTTTCAGTATCTCCAACAGAACAGATAAAACAATTAAAAAGAAATATCGAAAGACAATTAGGGAAAGATGAAAACATTAAACTAATTCCCGGCGGAATAAGAGATATAGAGTTTTCAGTGCAATCACTTCAGTTAATAAATGGCGGAAGAAATTCTAATGTAAGAACGGGAAATACCCTTGAGGCAATAATTAAACTTACAGAAGAAAAACTTTTAACGGATAAGGAAGCTGAAACTCTAAAAGATGCTTATATCTTTTACAGAAGAATTGAACATTTCCTGCAATTAATGAATGATACCCAAACACACACTATTCCTGAACAAGGAGAAATTCTTGAGAAGCTTTCTTCCTTTCTTCGATATAAAAGCAGTCCGGAGTTTAGATATGTTGTTAAAAACAATCGTTTGAAAGTTCAAAAAATATTTAATTCAATTGCAGGTGTGGAGAGTAAGGTCTTTAAAGAACAGAGAAAAATAAATTTTGAAAATGAAAATAAAGCTTTGCAGAATTTGAGATTTCTAAGAGAAGGCACAGGACTTCTCGGACAAAAAAGTTCGGATAAAAAATCAATCTCTGCATTTCAGGAAATCGAACCTGACCTGATAAAATATCTTGAAGATTCAATCTCGCCTGATTTGGTTCTTCAAAATTTTGTAAGAGTGATTAAAGAAGCAAAATTTCCTTCAATCTGGTATTCAACTTTTACTGATAAGAAATTCTACAATAATTTCTTAACTATCCTCGAGTTTTCACAGAAATCAGTTGATCTTTTTGCCGAAGATAAAGAATTGCGGGAGGATTTTCTCTCAAAGAAAGTCTTTGAAGATATCAATAGTAATTCGTTAAAGAATTTTTCTACCAAGAAGATTACATTTATTCTCTCTGTTCAATTCACTCTCGATAAAATTACTTTTGAAAGGCTTTCATCTATATTTAGTGAGTATTTCAGAATAAAAATTGAAAACTCTTTAGATATGTTTTCCAATAAAGATTTAAATGCGGCAGAATTTTTCATTGCCGGACTCGGAAGTTTCTCTACAAAAGAGATGACTTTTGCCTCCGATATTGATTTGGTTTTTATTGTAAACAAGCTCGATGGGAAAGGAAAACTTCAAAAAGAATTTCAGAATATTCTTTTAACGTTTAAGAATGAATTTATTCCTTACAATGTTGATTGCAGGCTTCGCCCTGAAGGAAAAAGCAGTTTGCTTGTTTGGGAGCTAAACAGTTATTCAAACTATCTTAAAGAACGGGCAAGAATCTGGGAATTGCAGGCTTTTACTAAATTGAATTTTATTTATGGGAATAAAAAACTTTTTTCATTATTTAAGAAATCTTTAACCGATAGAGTAAAAACTGAAAATGAAAAAAATATCAAAAGAGATTTACTTGAGATGAGGAAGAAACTTTATCCAAAATCAGTCAGTTTAGATAGATATACTTTTAATATTAAAAAAAGCCGCGGAGGTTTAACCGATATTGAATTTGTTCTTCAATATTTAATACTCTGTAATCCGGATTTATATAAAAAATGTATTGGCAACAACACTATCAAAAATATATCTCTTCTTACAAAGGCAAATTCTAAACTAAAAGAGTTAAGCACATTAAAAACTAATTTTGCTTTCCTTAAAAAGATTGAATTGCTTAACCAGAATATTTTTAATAATAGTTTATCAAATCTTGTAGAGGATGAAAAAAAATTTTCAATTTTTGCTAAAAAGCTCGGATTAAAAAATAAAGAAGAGTTCCTCAGGAAGATAAAATCAACAGCATCATTCAATCAAAATCTATTCGATAAATACATTGGGTAAAATGGAATTCATAAAGAAATATTATTATCTCTTAAGTGGATTATTTGTATTTATAATTTATCTTACAACACTTGCCCCGACCGTTGTAAAGATTGACTCAGGTGAACTTTCTGCAGTTCAAACAACGCTTGGAATTGCTCATCCGACAGGGTATCCGCTTTTTACAATTGTTGGTTATCTTTTTTCATTAATCCCTTTGCCTTTCAGAGATATTTATAAATTGAATCTTCTCGCTGCAATTTGGTGTACAGCAGGAACTTCTGTATTTGTTTATACAACTAAATTTGTTTTGGATAATATTAATTCTTTCCATATTACCAGAAAAGAACCACAGCAAAAATCTAAGAAGAAAAAAAAGATCAAAGACGCTAAAACATCAATTCAGGCATTTTCCATTCCTGATGATAAAAAATATATTGCGGCAATTGGCGGAGGATTAATACTAGCATTCAGCAGAACTTTCTGGATGCAAAGCACTTCGGTTGAAGTTTATTCGCTTCACATTCTTTTAGTTTCATTAATAATTCTTTTTTTAGTTAAAGGATTTGTTGAGAAAAATTCTTCTACAAAGTTTTCAAGAAACTGGATACTCTTTTCTTTTTTTCTTGCACTTGGTTTTACAAATCATATGACGACTTTAATAATTCTTCCCGGTACTGCTTACTTATTTTTTGTTAAGTATGGATTTAATAAACCAGCCTTCAAGAAAATTGGTTTGATGCTTTTAATATTCTTTCCTGTTCTAATATTGGTTTATTCTTATTTGCCGATTCGGGCTTCGCAAAATCCATTAGTGAATTGGGGAAATCCCTTAGATCTTGAAAGAATTATAAGACATATTTCCGGGAAGCAATACCAGGTTTGGTTATTTTCTTCAACTGAATCTGCAAAAAAACAGTTGGAATATTTTTTTAGCACACTACCTATAGAATTTTCAATTAATCTATTTATTGCTTTCATTGGCGTCATTTATTCTTTTATTTCCGCAAGGAAATTTGGAATATTCATTCTTATATTATTTATTACCACAGTTTTATATTCTATTAACTATGATATAAATGATATTGATTCATATTTTCTTCTTGCTTACATAGCAATTGGATTCTTTTCTGTTTTTGGAATTGTAAAACTCCTTTCTTTTCTGAAAATCCAAAACTCATATAACATAGGCGCCGCATTAATATCTCTATTCATTTTAGTTCATTTTGTTATTACTTATCCCAAAGTTGATGAAAGCGAGACATATATCTATGAAGACTATACAAAAGAAATATTAGGAAGTGTTTCACAGAATGCAATTGTATTCAGTTATCAGTGGGATTATTTTCTTTCTGCTTCTTATTACTTTCAATTAGTTGAGAAGTATAGAAAAGATATTGTCGTAATAGATAAAGAATTGCTCAGAAGATCATGGTATTACAATCAACTTGAAAAAAATTACCCGGGAGTTCTTGATGGTGTAAAAAATGAAAAAGAATTATTTCTTAATGCTTTAAAACCTTTTGAAAAAGATGAAGTCATTGATTCAAAGCTTCTTGAAAATCTTTACAGAAGAATTATGACAAATCTTTTAAGTACAAATATCGGTAAACGTGATTTTTATATCGGACCTGAACTTTTTGAAAATGAAATGCAAAAAGGTGAATTTATTTTACCCGAAGGTTACACTTTAATTCCGGATGGATTTCTTTTTCAAGTTGTCAAGAATACAAAGGAATATATTCCAGCTGTTTCGAATGATTTCAAAATCAGAATCCCGGAAAGAAAAGACAAATACATCGAGAACATTATTAATATGTTTATTTGTCCAATGCTGGTTAGACGGGCGATGTATGAATTTCAGTTTGATAAAATTGACAGAGCAAAATTATATATTGAAAAGATTAGGAAAGATTTTCCCGAATATAAATTACCTAAAGCATTAACTGATTTGTTTTGAAAAAAAATGATTATGAATTTTTATTTAGATATGCTTTCAAATGATTGTTTCTTGAACTTGGACTTACTCTTGAAATTAGGAAATAGTGCAGCTTATTTTTCTTCCGCAGCTTTTATCAATTCTTCTTTTCTTTCTTTATTAAGTTCTTCCACAGTCATAAAAGATTGAAGAGTTACATCCATTTGCTGAATTAAATTGCGCTTGTAATATTTGGGAGCAAAAACAGAACCATCAAGCATGTATAATCTTTTACTTTTCTCATCATAAAAAGTATAGTTGATGAATGGACCGCTCATATCTTTAATATTTAAATTCCACAAACCCTGGGTGAAAATTGCATAACGCCCCTTAAAATTTATTTCACTTATTGTGTAATAATCTTTGGCAATCACAACATAAGCACTATCATCCGATATGCGGTAATATTTTTCTGTCATCCTGTTCCTTATAGCTTTTACCGAATCAGGATTAAGAAGTTCAGGAGAAGCGTTTTCAACCCAGTAAACAAATATCCATCTTTCCATATCACTATTTGGCGAGTGTCTGAGCCAAACAAAATTGTCATCGGACTTATTTAGTGCGAGCTTAAAATCGGACTGAACAAAAATAAGCCATCCGTAATCTTTAAGAAGTTTTCCTTCAATATCCTCCTGTTCATATTTTTTATTGTAAAGACTTGAATATAATCTTTTATCCGATATCTGCTGGAAAGAATTAAGCAGATCATCTTTATTCCGGAGAATATCAGATTGAAGTTTCCGCATTTCAGTAGAAGTTAAAATCATAACAAGCTGATCTTTAGCCCAGAGATCATATTTCTTTATAAAGAATCCATTAGTCTCAACTAACTTCATCCTTGATGCAGAATCTACTACTGCCTTGATGAATTGTGATGTTGTTGAATTTGAATTAAGGGGTGCGGCAATAATCAGGTTTTTTTTGTTTTTGTGTTTCTCAATTTCATTAACGGAAATTCTGTTGAGTTTAAAAAGTTTCTCAGGCTGGGGAGTATAAATTATTTTTTCAAAAGTAGTTTCAAGAACAGGTCTCAATTCTTCAAATTCTGCTAAATCGGCAACAATATAAATCTCATCTTCCAAACCACTTGCTGGTTTTGTTGCCGGGTCACACCCGGTAATGATCAGAATAAAAAAGAAAAATATGTATGGAATAAATTTTTCCATTTTTAATTTGGAACACCGTTAAGAATAAGCTGAGTATTGGGAAGTAAAATTATATATAAAAACCACATTGTTAAACCTATTGAAATAGGAATGGATAGGTTATCGTCGGCAAAACCAAATGAAATATTTTCTACAATTCCTCCAACGAAAGCCGCGATAAAACCAATTACATATTCCATCATACCATAGTGTATTTTAGGAGTAAAGAAAACAACTATGCTTGCACTTATAAAAAATGTTAAAGTTCCTTCAAAGCTTTTGGCAAGAAATTTCCTTCTGCCAAATCTTCTTCCTATTAATGCAGCGAGGCTGTCACTTATAATCAGAATACTAAATGCAGTTATGAAAAGTACTTTTGGCAAAATTATCACACAGATCAGTGCTGATATAAGTACATAAGTAGCACCGTTAAGATTTTTTTTCTGATGGTTTGTTTCGTGTTTCCTTAATAAAAAACCAAAAATTTTGTAAAATACTTTTCCAAAAGATGAATGGAAATAACGGCCGAGATCAATAAAGAGGGCAATGGATGTTAATATCCCAAGGATTAAAATGGCAGTTTCTCTTGAAATAAAATAATAAACAACAGGAATGGATAAAGAACAAAGATGAATCAGCTTTCTAACTAATTCATCCTTGTAGTTAATAGTTTCCCGATCAATTGGAATCATCTTTTGGAGAGGTTTCTTTCGATTTTCTCTGATCTATAAGTTTTTTTACATGCTCAGGAACTTCTTCTTTCTCACCTTCAGGACTGCCGTTTTTCTTAATCGGCGGAAGTTCTTCCCCTTTAATAATTTTTTCTATTTCGAAAGAATCCAGTATTTCTCTTTCCAGCAACTCAATTGAAAGCTTGTGAAGCATATCAAGATTCTGGTGAAGAATTTCTTCAGCTCGTTTCATACCTGCAATTACAATTCTTCTTATTTCTGAATCAATTTCAATTGCAGTTTTTTCACTATAATCTCTATGTTTCTGTATTTCTCTTCCTAAAAAAATTTCTTCTTCTTTTGCACCATAGCTTAAAGGACCAAGTATTTCACTCATTCCCCATTCACAAACCATTTTGCGTGCAATGTTTGTTGCTTTTTCTATATCATTTCCGGCACCGGTTGTAAAATGATTAAAAACAATTTTTTCTGCTGCTCTTCCGCCAAGTGCGTAAGTTATAACTGCCTCAAGATAATCTTTTGAATAAGTATGCTTTTCATCGATAGGAAGATAGCTTGTAACTCCAAGTGCTCTTCCTCTGGGTATAATTGTTACCTTATGAACAGGGTCTGCTTCGGGAAGCATTCTTGCAACAAGAACGTGACCGATTTCATGATACGCAGTTATTTTCTTTTCTTTTTCAGAAATGATCATGCTTTTTCTTTCCATACCCATCATAACTTTATCTTTGGCTTCTTCAAAATCAATCATTTCAACTTTTGGTTTGTTTTTTCTTGCAGCAAGCAACGCAGCCTCATTAACAAGGTTAGCAAGATCGGCACCTGCTAAACCAGGAGTTCCCTTTGCAAGAACATCAAGCTTAACGGTTGAAGCTAAAGGAATATTTCTTGTATGAACTTTGAGAATTCCTTCGCGGCCTTTAACATCAGGTCTATCAACCACAATTTGTCTATCAAACCTTCCTGGTCTTAATAATGCAGGATCGAGAACATCCGGGCGGTTTGTTGCAGCAATTATTATAACACCGGTATTCTGTTCAAAACCATCCATTTCAACAAGAAGCTGGTTAAGAGTTTGTTCACGTTCATCATGTCCGCCGCCTAAACCGGCACCTCTGTGTCGTCCGACTGCATCAATTTCATCAATGAAGATAATGCAAGGAGCATTCTTCTTTCCTTGTTCAAAAAGATCTCTTACGCGACTTGCACCAACTCCCACAAACATCTCGACAAAATCCGCACCACTAATCGAGAAGAATGGAACACCGGCTTCACCGGCAACTGCTCTTGCTAAGAGAGTTTTACCAGTTCCGGGAGGTCCTAAAAGAAGAACTCCTTTAGGTATCTTACCGCCAAGCTTTTGAAACTTGGTTGGTTCTTTTAAGAATTCAATTACTTCCTGAAGTTCAACTTTAGCCTCATCGGCACCTGCAACGTCTTTAAAAGTTATTCTTGTTCCTGCCTGGGTAATTAATTTTGCTTTACTCTTTCCAAATGAGAAAATTCCACGTGTTCCACCGCCTGTTCCCTGCATCCTTCTCATAATAAAAATCCAAACGGCAATTATTATAATCCACGGAACAAAACTAACAAGAACATTCAACCATTCATTTGATTCTTTATCAAACGAATAATCAATTCCCTTTGCCTTCCATATTGCTTCCTGATCCCTGACTATCGGTTCCGGCAGATAAACAGAAAACTGTTCAATTGTTTGTTCACTATTGTTTATCCGAACAACCTCTTTCCCTCTTAGTTCAGCTTTAAAAGAATAATCATTTACATCTGACTTAGTAATTATCGCTTTAGCAATCTTATCTTCATTAAGCAGTTTTTCATACTGAATGAATGGAATTTCCACATAATTAGCAGATCCCGTTCTGAAAACCTGCATAACAATTACA
>Ga0154732_1119_pt1 | contig 29771 bp, 26 predicted proteins | sample Rifle2008BG16ft_FD_105740 | JGI IMG/M metagenome (GOLD analysis project Ga0154732, IMG submission 105740) | Ignavibacteria bacterium RBG_16_34_14 | reverse complement strand
CTGTAACTTGCTGTTTCTATTTTATAGAAATACGCACCGCTTGGCAATTTGGATGCATCAAAATTTATTTCATACCTGCCTGCTTCTTTGAATCCATTAACCAATTCCTTTACCTGCTGACCTAATACGTTATATACTACCAGCTTTACGTTTCCTGCTTCTGCTAAACTGTATTTAATGTTTGTAACTGGGTTAAACGGATTAGGATAATTTTGACTTAAAGAGAATTCCATCAGCTTAACTTCTACTTCTATTATATTTGAGTATTCAAATCTTCCACTATAATCTATCTGCTTCAAGCGATAAGAATAATTACCGGGTTCAACTTTTGAATCAACGAATATATAAGATTGTTCTTCAGTAGTTGTTCCGTGTCCATCAACAAATCCAATGGTGATGAACTGATTGTCATCTGCTTTCCTTTCAATCTCGAAAATACGGTTGTTGATTTCAGATGCAGTAACCCAGTGTAATGTAACCTGATCATTTGAAACATTGACTGTGAACGATGTTAACTCTACGGGTAAGCCAATATTTGTACCTTTGGTAATAGTACCCGCATCTCCGACGGCCCAGGCAACATCCCCGTTTCTTGCCTTTGAAAGTGCACGATAGGTTGAAGTTCCAACATACACGGTATCCCAGGTAGCACCATCATCGTTGCTTCCAAAAAGTCTTGGTCCTCTTGTATGATACCAAACATTTTGATATCCCGTAACTGCATAAATGGTTCCGGTACCAAGAGAAGCTAAAGCATCCCAATTAGTTCCACCGTTTGTTGTAGAAACAAGACCTTGAGTACTTCCTCCAACAATTCCTCTTGTGGGGCTATTAAACCAGATTCCCCAGGAGTTGGTCAAAGCCATTGTTTGTGCAGTCCAGGATGTTCCATTATCAGATGAATAATAAACACGGGAATTATTTGTACCGAAATAAATGCTGGAGCCATTTATATAGAGAGAATTGACCCAGCCAGCTTCAGTACCATTCTGTGCTACAAATAAACCAGTTGAATCCCACGTTGCGCCTCCATCTGTCGTTTTCCAGAGTGACCATCTTGCACCGACAGGATCACCAATCATAAATCCATTTGTAGCAGAGGTCATCCAAATAGCATCTATAAAACCTCCATCTTGTGTAAATACTTGTTCCCAAGTAGAGCCGCCATTAGTGGTTCTATAAACAAATGTTGCCGCAGGTGATGAAGTGGTTACAGCATTTAATGAATCCCATGCAAAAATATTTAAAAGATCACCAGTAATTGGTGCCCCGCCTTTGCTTTCCCAGTTAGTTCCACCATCTACTGTACGTAAAACAACACCAGCAGCTCCGCAACTCCAGGCAACATTATTATCCGGTGCTGAAATACCGCGTAAAGTGGTTGCTACCCCTGAAGTTTGTGGGGTCCATTGTGCATTTATAGAAACAGAGAGAAGAAGAACTGCGAAAAGTAAATATGCTTTTTTCATAATCTGGTTCCTTAGTTAAGTTGAAAAATTAGTTGTTTAATAATTACTGCGCGTTTAAATAAATTATTTATTAATAATATGGAAAGGTTGTAGAAAAGCTTACGGTTTTTATTGTTTTTCATAACATACCTTTTTAATAAATCAGATAAATATTTACGATTCGGTATAGTTAGAAAAAAATCTCATCCTATTATAATAAATTAAATCGAAAAAAAACAGGTTAGAGAAAAATCAATTTTAAATATTAAGAAAAGACTAAGATTTCTATTGCGTAAGCTATTATAATACAAGATTAACAGGATAAATCGGGAAAAAGATACTATCTTAAAAAAACCATCTCTCTGGTCTGCACAAATTTATCAGCAATAATAGAATAAAAATATATTCCTGAAGAAAAATTATTTGCGTTGAATTTTACCTCATAAGTTCCCGGTTGCTTAATTTCATTAACAAGAGTAGCAATTTCATTCCCTAAAACATCATAAACTTTTAAAACTACCAATTGCTGACTGCTAATTATAAACTCTATTTTCGTTGAAGGATTAAATGGATTCGGATAATTTTGCCCCAGTTTAAAATCGTTTAATTCTATTTTAACTTCTGCTTCTATTACATTACTATATTCATAAGAACCATCAGTATCAAATTGTTTTAATCTGTAAAGATAACTCCCGGCTATTATATCTTTATCAATAAAAGAATACTCTTTGGGTGAATTTGAATTACCATATCCTTGTACAAAACCTACCTTCTTCCATTCTTTACTTACTTCCGGTTCCCCGCTGCCTAACCCAAACTTCCTAACCAATCTTTCAATCTCAAATCCATAATTATTAACTTCAGTTTGAGTTGTCCACTCTAATAATATCCAATCTTCATTGTAAATGGCAGTAAAAGAACTAAGCTCAACCGGAAGTTCTGAAACAGGCACAACAACAAATGCAGTTCCCCATCTTCCATCTTCGGTTGGAAATGATGGAAGAATAGTCCCTCTTGTGAGAGCATATTCATTAAAAATATAAAATGTCTGGTCATCCGATGGATCAACACTGGCACCTGAATAATCACCCCATCTATTCCTTGTCCCGCCAAACATTCTTTTATAATAATCCAACCCTGCTTTAACTACACCTGGGGTAGTTGTATAAGCTGCCGGATCGCCTGAAAGCCTGCCTGTAAAATAACAGCCGGGATAAATTGAAGAAGCAGATGCTGAAAATCCAATTACAACGTCATTGCTGGAGTTTACAGAAATTGCCGGGAAAAAAGTATAGCAACCGGTTGCTATACTTTCACCTCCAACGTTACCTTGATCTGCTAATGTTATGCTTGCTGAAGTACCTATTTTGTACCAATGAGCAGTAACTTGTCCGGCGTCAGTCCCCGAAGGTGGAATAATACAATTGGCAACCCATAAATTATCGTTTCGCCATACTGCATTAAGAGTCCGCATATCATTTGTTTCAATTAATGTACTTGTACCAGACTGAGGTGCATCAGAAAATGCCACACCAGAATGAATATCTCCAAGACTTAGGTATATATTAGTAAATGTTGGAGAACTTAAGGGATTGTCGATCCGAATAACACTTAAAAAATCTGTTGATCCGGAAGTCCATCCTGATGAAACTAAGAAAGTTCCTAAAGTTGAGCTTGAAGGGGTTCCGAACATATGAGCCGGTTGAGTAGTAGGATAAGGATCTCCCAATCCTGCCAAAGCACCATGATCAAAAATACTAACTGTAGCAGAACCGCCAATATAGAAAGGAGTTTTTGCAATAATCCAAACTCTGCTATCTAAAGAAGAACCTCCGCTAAAACGAAACATATTAGCAGTTACATAAATTGCTTCCTCATCAACTGCAAAACCGGGATAGTCCGCCCAGGAATCGTGAGTACCATCGCCAGAAGTTATCGTGAGTTTAGAATCTACTGCTTGGAAATACCATGTACCATTAGGATTGCTATCATCTGAAACTGCCAGAAGGATACGGGAAATATTTCCAACTGCATCGTTGATTGTACCAACTCTTTCTAATGATACAACTAAAAACCTACCAGCGTATTGATCGTAAATAACTTTAGGGTCAAATGTCCCTGTAGTAGGAGTTAAGCTTTCAAAAAAACTACCTGCATGAGTTGTACTATTTTTCCCTAATCTTTGGCTGTTCTCCATAACACCCGCTTTAGTAAACCACTCAATAGAAGTATTAACAACCGAAACAAGATGTGCTGGTCCCGCTGCTCCTATCGGATCGGGTGGTATATGGTAAAAACCAGAGTTTGATGCATCTTCATCAAATGAAATTCCATCATAAGTTGTTACTATATCGGTTTGTGGTATTATACCATTAAATTCCAGCATTCTCTGATTGCCGGAATTTATAATGTTCTGTATATAAATGGCGTATTCCGCTCCACCAGATATTGCTGTTTCTTCGCTAATGCTTATCTCTGTTTGAGCAGAGGAATGTAAAGCGAGTATCAGGTTAGCAAAGACAATTATTATACATTTAGTGTGAATATTCTTTATCATAATTTTTTCCTAAAAATAAAATATAGTAGAAGAAAAAACCGATTTTGCAGGATTTATTTTACGTAACTTAATTAGCAAATAAGTATCGCTGTAAATACAAAAACGGGCACTTATAATTCATCTCAATATTCAGACCGTAATAGAGATTCCAAAATTTTTACAAAAAGTAAGATTTGGTACACTTCTTTTGTAAAAAATTACTTGAACACTTTCTTTTTAAGATAAAAGAACCTTTTACCCCATTGAAGCATTCAGTTTGTAAAATATACCGGTTTAATTTTGAATGAGAAAATTAATTTTGAATCTTTCGGCAGTCTTGGCTGTTTCAAAGAGGATGAATTTATTATTATCTCTTTGGTACTTGATTTATTTTTACATCAGAATAATAATTAATAACAGAAGGTGTTTTAAAAAATGAAACGAGTTACCTCAATCGGCGGTATCTTTTTTAAATGCAAAAATCCTGATGGGGTTAAGGAATGGTATTCAAAACATCTTGGTTTTAATACGGATTCCTATGGAACCAGTTTTGAGTGGCGGCAGGCTGATGAAGGTACTCAAAAAGGATTTACAGCATGGAGTCCCTTTAAAGAAGACACAAAATATTTTAATCCTTCGGAAAAGGAGTTTATGATAAATTACAGAGTTGAAAATATTGAATGGCTTGTAGAAAAGTTAAAGAAGGAAGGGGTTACCGTTGGCGACGCCATTGAAGTTTTTGAGTACGGCAAATTTGTTCATATTATGGATATTGAAGGGAACAAAATTGAACTTTGGGAACCAAATGATGTTGAATATGACAAAATAGTTAATGCAAGAACCAAGTAAACCCTTCTTGATCCTGAAATAATTTACCGTTTGAACCATAATTATGGTTATTGGAATTAATAGTCGGAAACTTTTCTTCAGTATTAAAAAATGAATATTCTGAAATAAATATCATTTGATGGCTAAAGTAAAATTTCTTAAGCAACATTTTTATAATTTTGTGATAACTATAAAATCGATTTAATTATTTTTTCAGAAATAAATTGAAAGATAATATGAGAAAGCTTTTTTTGCTTGGATTAATTTCCCTGTTAGTGAATGTTAGTAATAATGCTCAGTCCATTTCTGTTGCTCCTCATAATACTATATTATCAGATTCTCTTGGATCTGAAATGATTTTTATTGTTGATGTAACGAATCTTACCGGTAACGAACAAACAGTTTATATTGTAAGAACAATAAATGACCTCCCTCAGAGCTGGACTTCTTCTTTATGCTTTGATGTTTGTTTTTCCTCTGAGCTTGACAGTATAATTACAACACCTACATATGGCAGTTCCCCACTTCAAGTAGGAGAAACCAGAGAAATTTCTGTCCATGTTTTCCCTTTGGAAAATACAGGGCAAGGAAATATTCAGATAAAAATTGGTAGTATCTATGATACTGTAAGTTTCCTGGTTAACCTTACAGCAATCGTAGAGCCAACTTCAGTAGATGATATTTTTTTTATACCAAATAAGTATCGGTTATTTCAGAATTATCCCAATCCATTCAACCCATCAACAAAAATAACTTTTGATCTGCCGAAAAAAGAACATGTTATAGTTACTGTATATAATTCAATCGGGCAGAAAGTTAAAACATTGCTAAACAGAATTCTGGATTCCGGCAGGCATGTTGTTGATTTTAATGCTGAAGGTTTAACTGCGGGAGTTTACCTTTACAAGGTTTCGGCTCCAGGTTTTGTAAGCACAAAAAAGATGATTCTTTTGAAGTAGTATGAAGTAATATATAGAAAGCGAGGCTCACCTAAATGGTAAACCTCAAATTTTCTATTTAATGAGTAATCAGCTTGTCTTAACTTCTTCGCTTAACAATTCTTTTTCAATCACATCAATAAGAGCTTCTTTTGGTAAAGCACCAACAGCCATTTGGGGCTGTCCTTCTTTGGAAATTAAAAGAAGTGAAGGAATGCTTTTTATCCCAAATGCAGCACCAAGTTCCTGCTCTTCATCGGTATTTACTTTATAAATATTTATTTTACCTTTATATTCTTCAGAAAGCTCATCTAAAATAGGACCAACCATTCTGCAAGGCCCACACCAGGGAGCCCAGAAATCTACAAGTGCAGGAAGTTCTCCTTCAAATTTCCATTCACTATTTTTTTCATAATTAAAAACTTTCTCTAAGAAAGTTTTCTTATTCAGATGCTCAGTCATTTTTTATCCTTTTATTATGTATTCATTTTTCAAATTGCTTCAAGAACTCTTTCCATTCTTGCCTTAACATCCTGTGCAATAAGCAGCAACTCTTTATTATTTACAACTTTCATCATTACCATTGGATCAAAAATAGATACAACTGTATCCTCTCCTTTTTCATAAACAACAATATTGCATGGTAAAAGCAATCCAAGTTCTTCTTCTTTTTGTAAAGCTTTATGTGCCAACAAAGGATTGCACGCTCCAAGTATCACATACTTTTTAAAATCAACATCAATCTTTTTTTTCAGTGTCTCTTTAACATCAATTGAAGTAAGAACACCAAAACCTTCTTTTTTAAGTTCAGCAGTTACTTTTTCAACCGCCTCTTCGTATGGAATATTAACAACCTTGGAAAATCCGTAATTCATATTTTTAACTCTTCTCCCTTTACCGTAGTCCATATTAATTTTCATTTTTCTCCACTTTCTTTTTATTTGTAGTAAAATTTGTAAATGCCAAACCAACTAACGCACCATACGTTGTACTCATCAAAGGATTACTCGTTATTGCACAGCTACCGGAATAACAACCGATAAAATTGTAATAAAAAAAACCTCCGATTGCACCAAGTAAAACCGGAATTATGTTCCGAAAATATTTTCGATAATTCATTATTGATTTCTTAAAAAATCTTTTTATTCTTGGCTTATACGATACATGTTTATGGCAAAGGATTCGGTAATATTTATTTCTAGAGATAATGTGAATTCCTTTATCCGTTACAGATCCAATTTTTCAAAGAAATTGGATTAAAATAGTGAGAGAATTCATCCCTTTAATTTTTTGCCAACCGGTTAAATAAATAAATTAAAAAAGTTGCGAGCCCCCACATCCCAGAACAGCTATGAAGAACAAGATGATTTATTTGCTCTTTTTCATATAAGCGTTATAAACAGCCATCATGATTGCTGCAGCAACACCAACCAGACCAATAATAAGAAATACCATTTCCGGTTTTCCAATTTCTCTTCTTCCATAATTCTGATAAATCCAGCCGCCAAATGTTCCCCCAAGAGTCCAGGCAATGGCAATTGGCAGGAAAGCAAATCCCTGAAACAATGCAGCCTGTCCTTTTGGTGCAAGATCCGCAAGGTATTCATAAAACCTCGGAGCTTGTGTTTGTTCACCAACTGAAAAAATAAATATTGTAGCTATAATTAATCCTAACCCAACTGTTACGCCCGAAATGTGTGCAAAATACAAAAGGAACCAACTCAACGCAGCGAAAATAAAACCAATCATTATTGCTATTGGCGTAGGAATATTTTTTGTTAATCTGTTGATAGGGATTTGCAGGAGGATAATTGTCCATGCACCAACGGAGAGAATCAGCTCAATAGGTGCTTCGGGTGAAATATAGTCTGATATATAAAAGGGGATAACTATGAAAAACTCCCAAAATACAATCCAGTACAGAGCAAAGATTAACAGGAAGATAATAAACTTGATATTCTTTACCACTGTCCAGAGGTTTTTAATCACCTGCATGAGACTATCTCTTTTCTCTTCAAGTTTTGCCTGGGGTTCTTTAAAAAAGGAAATAGTAACTAGGAACATTAATGCACAGCTTGTTGCAGAAACCAGGTAAACAAATTCAATCCCGATGGAATCTCTTACAAGATATGCCAGAAACGGACCAATTGCAGCACCCATATTTACGAGCCAGTAATAAATTGCGTAACCAAGCGACTTAGTTTCACTTGTTGTTGTTAATGCAACCGTTCCGAGAACACTCGGTTTGATAAACGATCCGCCAATTGCAGTAAAGATTAGAATGATTGAAAGAATTACAAATAGATTTGTATCTGAATACCATCCGGCAAAAGCTTGTATACCTGTAGATCCGATTAGGAAATAACCAATTGCTAGCACAAAGAAGGCAAATGAAAAAGCTTTTTTGAATCCGAATTTATCTGCAAGCGCTCCTGCAAAGATAGGAAGGAAATAAATAAGTCCGCCAAAAATTGAAGACAACTGTCCGGCCTCAACTTCGCTAAACTTTAAATGATCTCTTAAGAAAACACTTAGGATTGTGGCTTGACCATAGTAAGCCAGTCTTTCAAAAAGTTCCATCCCGTTTGCAACCCAGAATGATGTTTGAAATCCAGATTTAATCTGGGCTATTGTGCTTGCTTTTTCCATAAAAGCTCCTTTCACAAATTTTGATGCGCAGTTTAGGTAAGCATAAAAAGTATGACAATAAATTCCTTCGAAATAGTTTTGCCAAACATATTAAATGATTTCCACTGAGACAACCTATTCTTAATACTTTATTAATAAACAGAAAAAAATTACATATACGGTTTTGAAAGCGTAGATTTTATTATTTAATTTCAAAGCATTGCATAAAACAAATACTGATTACAAATCCAATGAAATTATTTTTATACTTGGTTTTTATTTTAGTTTCATCAATAAATATTTTTATTAAAGCACAACCCTCAATTCGTTATGAAGATAAGATAAGAATTGGTGAGGCTTATAGAATTGCAGAATTATATGGTAATAAAATTTGGGGAAACTGGCATAAAGCTCCTTTTGCAATGCTTTTGGTTTACGGGGATAATGAATTTTTAATAAATCATCCTTTTCCCTCAGATGATTTTAAATTAATTGGATTTGATTCACTTTTAAACACCAAAGTCTATTATCGTAAAAGAGTTTTTAATGCAAATTTGCTTGCTACTTTTCCTGCAGTAAATGGTTTATCAACCATAGTTGTGGGAACTCCTGAAAATACAGGCAAATCTTCTGTGGAATGGATAATTACAATTTTGCATGAACATTTTCATCAACTGCAATATTCTCAGCCAGATTATTACTCAAGTGTAAATACACTTGATCTTGCTGGTGAAGATAGTTCGGGTATGTGGATGCTTAATTATCCTTTCCCTTACGAGGATGAGAAAGTAAACAACCAATACAAAAAATTGACAGAAACTTTATTAAAAGTAGTTATTCCTTTTCCACCAGATAGCAGACTATTCAGTAGAGATTTAATTTCTTACCTGAACGAAAGAAATATTTTTAAGAATTTGCTTAATGAAAAAGATTATAAATACTTTTCATTCCAGCTTTGGCAGGAAGGTATTGCAAGATATACAGAATATAAAATTGCCGATATGATCTCTCATTACGATCCTTCTGAAGAATTAACTGCTTTAATAGATTATAAACCTTTTTATGAAGTAGCTGATGAATTAAGAGAAAATATTTTTAACCAACTTAAAGAATATCAATTGAAAGACAACAAAAGGATCTGTTTTTATTCATATGGTGCTGCGGAGGGATTACTTCTTGACCGCGTTAATAAAAACTGGAAAGAACAGTATCATAAGGAAAAATTTTTCTTAGAAAAATATTACCCGGACTAAAATGTTATCTGAATCAGTAGAAGTTGTAATAAGGTTTATAACAGCAATTAACAATCGTAATTTCAATTTACTATCCGATATGATTTCGGAAGATCACAAATTTACAGACAGTCTTGGAAATATTTTCAGAGGAAGGGATGTAATGACAACTGGCTGGAAAAATTATCTTCATCTTTTTCCTGATTATAAAATTGAAGTTGATGAAATTTATGAGAATGAAAACAAAATAATATTTACAGGCAAAGCAAGTGGGACCTACTCTTCACAAGGAGAATTATCAAAAGAGAATCATTGGGAAATAAATGCTGCATGGAAAGCTTTAGTTCTAAATGGAAAAATAAAAGAATGGCAGGTTTTCGGAGATAATAAGCCCGTTTATGAAATCATTGAAAGAAACAAAAAATGAAGACATCTAAATTCAAATTTTATCCTTTAACTCCCGATAGGTGGAAAGATTTTGAAAAGCTGTTTGGCGAAAGGGGAGCGTGTGGTGGATGCTGGTGTATGAGCTGGCTTCTTACAAAAAAAGAATTTGATGCAAATAAAGGGGAAGGGAACAAAAAGAAGATGAAAAAGCTCGTTGATAAAAAAACAGAACCCGGAATAATAGCCTATCTCAATAATGAACCAATCGGCTGGTGTGCAATAGCTCCACGGAAAAATTATATTCGACTGGAAAATTCTACGGTGCTAAAAAGAATTGATGATAAACCTGTTTGGTCTATTCCATGTTTCTTTATTAAAAAAGAATTCAGAAGGAAGGGTGTTTCGACCCAATTATTAAAAAGCGCAATTGAGTATTGCCGGAAAAAAGGTGTTGAAATATTAGAGGGATACCCTGCAGAACCTTATTCAGATAATGTTCCCGCTGCCTTTGCCTGGACGGGATTTCCTTCTGCATTTACCAAAGCAGGATTTGTTGAAGTTGAAAGAAGAAGCAGGACAAGACCGATAATGAGATACCATATTTAATTTCGAAAAATTATAAATATATATTTGCTGCTGCTTAACTATTTGAATTTAAATTTTTCTCGCTTAGATTTGCCAACGAATATTCCAATTCCTCTGCACGATAAATAGAACGGCATTTAGGCCCTGCCGGCAGGCAGGGAAGAAATAAAAAAACCCTTACCTCCGGAGGTTTTTTATGTTCAAAGATCTCTTTGTTGCTTCAGATGAAGAAGTAAAAATAAGAATTGCCAGATCTGCTTCGCCAACTTTAAAACCAAGATTTGATTCGATTGATCTTCTTCGCGGGTTGGTAATGGTTCTAATGGCTCTCGACCATGTAAGAGATTATTTTACAAATGTTCAATTCAATCCTCTCGATCTTTCACAAACAACAGTTCAATTATTTCTTACAAGATGGGTAACTCACTTTTGTGCCCCTGTTTTTGTTTTTCTTGCCGGCACCGGGGCTTTCCTTTCAATGGGCAGGGGAAAATCAAAACATGATGTTGCCAAATTTCTTTTATCTAGGGGCTTATGGCTTGTTTTTTTAGAGTTTACCCTTGTTAGAATCGGATGGACATTTAGTCTTGTAGATACAATACTGGTAGCACAAGTTATTTGGGTAATCGGTATGTCAATGGTATTTTTATCTTTTCTTATTTACCTGCCTTTTAAAGCACTCGCAACATTCAGTATAGTAATAATTTTAACTCATAATCTTTTTGATGGCGTAACCCCCGAACAATTCGGATCATTTTCCTGGCTGTGGATAGTGCTTCATAATTTTGACCAGATTAACCTGGGAAGTGGTTATACTTTATTTATGGGTTATCCACTTATTCCATGGATTGGTGTTATGGCAGCGGGTTACTGCTTTGGTACTCTTTATAATTTAGAAACAGAAAAAAGAAAAAGGATTTTATTCTGGCTTGGAACGGGGATAATTGCGGGTTTTGTTCTTTTAAGATTATTTGATTTCTATGATGATGCTAATAAATGGACTTCGCAAAAAAATTTCATATTTACACTTCTGGATTTTATCGACACGACAAAATATCCTCCTTCACTCCTTTTCCTTTTGATGACTTTAGGACCTTCAATTCTTTTCCTTTTTTTACTTGAAAAAACAAAATTGATTACTAAATCTCAATCCTTTTTTGTAGTGTTTGGGCGAGTGCCACTATTCTATTATCTTCTGCACATACCCGTTATACATCTTTTGGCTGTTCTTGTTGCCAATGCAACAGGAGTAAATCCCGGGTTTATGTTTGGCAGCTATCCATTCTTCTGGGAAACTGATTGGGGCTACTCACTTTTTATAATTTATCTTGTTTGGTTGGTTGTAGTAATTGGTCTTTATCCTCTTTGTCATTTATATAATAATTTTAAGCGGAAAAGGAAGTCTAAATTGCTGAGTTATCTATAGGTTGAGTAAATCTCCAAATAGCAAATTACAAATAACAAATAATTTTCAATTTTAAAATATCAACACATCAAACTTTTGGGATGAAGTGTTTGTAATTTTGTTTTTGCTAATTGATGTTTATTGAGTTTTGGGGATTTGCAAACTGGAATTTTCGTAGCATTTATATTTCAATCCTGTTTCGATGTGAAGATATTTCTGACTAAGAACCAGAAGAGCTTTATCTTCTCCTTCTTCCCATACCCACAAACTTTGGCAGAGTTTCATCATCAAAATCTATAAAAAGATCATCATTAGATTGTGCAGAGGTAATTTTTTTTGAACTTCTTCTGTAATTATCTATTGCTGTATTAATTGCATACTTGATGCTGTAATATTCATTTTCAAACGATTCTATTGTTCCGGCATATTTCCCATCCGCAAATTTTTTGGATGATTCAATAAATCTTTGGCTTCTTTCGGTCAGGTCCGATGAAATACTTTTTGCTTTACTAATTAACTGGTTTTTAATCTCTTCGGCTTTTTTTTGAAGATTTGCAAAATCATTTTTTAATTCTTTTCTTGTAAAAAGAATAGAAACAACACTTCCTGCGGCAAAGCCTGTTAAAAATTCAATCCAGCCGAATTTTTTAGCTGAAGCCATTTACTTTCTCCTCAAAAAAATTTAATGAAATATTTTGTGTGTGTTATATAATATTTTATTAAGTTTTAATCAATATTACTGTTATTCTATTTAAACTATTACTCTCTTAGAGGCATCTCAATTAATGACAGACTTTAAAAAAAATGGTATACCCAATAACAAATAGAGATCACAGTTTGGATAATGATGGCGATGCCCTATTAATCGAACAGGCAAAAGAGGGTGATACGAATGCATTTGAGAAACTTTACAGGATAAATGTATCCAGGGTTTACGCAATCTGTCTTAGAATTTCTTCAGATAAAACAAGAGCGGAAGAATTAACGCAGGATGTCTTTGTTAAAGTGTGGGAAAAACTAAATTCTTTTAGAGAGGAAAGTCGGTTTTCAACTTGGCTTTATAAGATTGCAGTAAACACATCGCTTATAGAATTGCGCAGCCGCAAAAGACGGTTTGCACGTTTTATAAACTTTAGTGATCTATTGAATTTTGATAAAAAAGTTTCTATATCTATGGGTACGTCTATTGATCTTGATAAAGCGGTTTCATACCTGCCGGAGAAAGCCCGGCTCGTATTTATACTGCACGATATTGAAGGATACAAGCACGATGAAATATCTGAAATATTATCTGTTACATCGGGAACAACAAAAGCTCAATTGCACAGAGCACGAAGGCTTCTGAGGGAGGCAATGGAAAAATGAAATGCAAAGAAATTAAATATTACCTGAATGATTATGCGGATGGTCACCTCATCAATGAGATGAGAGAAGAATCAAAAATCATCTTGATCTGTGCACTGATTGTAAAAGTTATTACAATGATATTATATCAATCATCAGCGAAGCACAATCTCTTCCAAAAGAGATCTCCCCATCAAAAGATCTCTGGGAAGGAATAAACGAAAGGATCTTGGGTAAAAAAAACCCGGCGAAAATTTTTATAATTCATTCTGAAGAAAATTCACTTTATGAATCCGGCCGCAGCAGAACTTTATTTTTTAAAGACGCCAGAAAAAAAAGAGGCGGTTTATTCGTTATTGGATCGGCGGCGGCAGCTGTATTACTTGGAATAGTAATTGGAGTATATTTTTTCTTTCAATCTTCAACTGCTTATTGGACGGTTGAAAAATTAGCGGGAACGCCTATTGTCGGTTCTGAAGAATTAACTGAAAGTGGAATGCTGAAAGTGGGTGACTGGCTTGAGACTGATGAAAAATCCCGCGCAAGATTAAAAGTTGGGATTATCGGTGAAGTTGATGTTCAGCCAAAAAGCAGGTTAAAGCTTGTTGAAACAACTCCAACCGAGCATAGAATCTCTTTAGAAAGAGGAAAGATAAATGCAGCTATCTGGGCACCTCCAAGACTCTTCTTTGTCGAAACTCCTTCGGCAACTGCAATTGATCTTGGCTGCATGTACACACTTGAGGTTGCAGAAGATGGCTCGGGGATTCTTAAAGTAACTGCTGGCTGGGTTGCTTTACAATCTGGTGATGTTGAATCTTTAATTCCGGCTGATGCGGTGTGCAAGACAAAAAAATCTTATGGCCCCGGCACTCCATATTTTGAAGATGCAAGCAAAGAATTCAAAGCTGCTCTCTATGAATTTGATTTTAGCAAAGAAAAAAAGGAAGCACTATCTGTTATTCTTAAAGAATCGAGAAAGGAAGACGCAATTAGCTTGTGGCATATTCTTTCCAAAGTACAAAATAAAGAAAGAGAAAGAACATACATCAGGTTAACTGAATTAGTTGAAATACTTGAAGGGATTACATTTGAAGGAATCATGAATGGCAACCAGGAGATGATGGATGTTTTGTGGGAATCTCTCGGTTATGGAAGCAGATCACTCTGGAATTATTTATAAATTTTTATAAATACCTTAAAGAATCCGATTACAAAAAGGAAGTGGGTATGGGGACCTTCTCACAAATCCAAAAACTTGAGGAGGGGAAAGATGGGGTGCTGAGATGCCGAATGGATATAAAACTGGAACGGTAAGGCTGAAGCAAAAATTCCTATTCCATTTAAGAATTAATCGAAAAAAAACCCGATCCTCAATTAGAGAATCGGGTTTTATATTTTAAATAAGTCTCTATCTTACTTCAGCAGCAGCATCTTCTTAGAAACTTTATAATCACCGGCTTTGATTGAGTAAATATAAGTTCCACTTGCAACCTGTTGACCAAAATCATTTTTTCCATTCCAGGTAACTTCATAAGTTCCTGCATTCTGGAAATTATTTACAAGCTCAGTTACTTTTTGTCCGTTTATATCACAAATAATTATAGAAACATTCCTTCCTTCGGGAAGCGCATATCTGAATCTTGTATTTGGATTGAATGGATTGGGATAATTCTGACTTACTTCAAAATTGTCCGGAATTCTGCTGTCTATCTCTGAAACAGAAGTTAAAGTTTGTATAGTAGCCCGCATAAAATATGTTTCATTCCAGGAACTCCATGAGCCTCCAACCTTATCCCATGCTCTTCCATTATCTTCAGGATCATATCCATAAGTCGGCTGGTTTATTCCATCGAAAATAAGACCCACATAAAAATCTCCGTTAACAATTATATTATGTGGAGAAAGGTCTGTTACATCCCATCCGGGAACTGAGGAAGCAACTTTTGGAAGAAGGGTTACATAATCTGAACCCGGAGTACCGCCGTTATCTTGAAGAACAATTGGAGTATAACTTGCAATACCGGAAGCAACAGAATAAATATAAATACTCATATCAATTAGCTGAGCACCATTTACAGTCGGAGTAATTCTGTTTGCGGATCCATTTCCAGCAGTACTAAAATAATATCCACTTGTAGGTGTTCCATCATCATAAAAGAGGTAATAAGTTTGACCCCCGCCGCCGCCAACAGTTGTTGAGTACATGCTTCTTCCGTGTGTAGCCGCAAAAAGCTTATTGTCTGAAGCTCTGTAATCAAGATCAGATACAGCTACATTTGCCATTCCGTTTATCTCTTGTACCCAACTACCTCCATCATTTGCAGTTACAAAAACACCAAGATCAGTTCCAACAAATAAATTATTATTATCGGCTGGATTTACTACAACACAGTTAACGGGAATATTTGGGAGATTGCTTGAAATATTACTCCAGCCCTGACCGTAATCACTTGTTTTGTAAACTTTGTCCCCGCTTAAATAACCTGAAAAAGTTGCATACGCTGTGGCGGGATTATTTGGATCGGTTGCAATGCGTGTGCAATATGCGTTTGGTAAACCTGAATTTCTTAAATTCCAATTTGCGCCCCCATCTGTAGTAACTTGGACTCTTCCATTACTGCATCCTGCATAAATTACATTTGAATTGCCTTTAGCCACAATTACTGTAGAAATTTTTGCGCCGCTGGAACCGGCACCGTCACCTGTAAGATCACTACTTATTGAACTCCAGTTTGAAGCCCCATCAGAAGTTCTCCAAACTCTGTAAGTTCCAGCAACAATTGTGTTTGAATTATTCGGATCCATTGAAAACGGAGAAATGAATAGGGTCCGGTCGGTGGTTCCATCAAATAAATTAGGACCGGCAGGAATACCGTTCATTGCTTTAAAGTAAGATGCGCCGCCATCAGTGCTTTTAAAAAAACAAAGATTAACATATTCCATATAAATATTCTGGGGGTTATTAAAATCTATTTCGGTAGCTCCGCCATCGCCTCCAAGAATCTCACTCCAATTTGCTGAACCGCTTGTGCCTAATGTACCATTATCCTGAGTTCCTCCATAAAAATTATTTCCCGAAGGAGCAACAGCACCATAATAAAACTGAGTTATAGAAAGATTATTGTTACAAGCTGTCCACAGTTCACCTTTATTTAAAGATTTATAAACTCCTCCATCATTTCCAAGATACATAATGTTTGTGTTTGATGGAGCAAAAGCAATTGCATGCTCGTCTGCATGTACATATTGGGGTGCACCTGCTTGCTGATACCAGTTTGTTTTTTGAGTCCATGTATCTCCGCCATTAGTAGATTTCCAGAAATCAATTCCGCCGGCATAAATAACAGAAGCATTATCGGGATCTATGGCTACGATATTATCGTACCATCCCTGTGTGCCGGCATAATTACTTGCACCTGAGTAACTTGGACCGGGAACAGTTTTAGAAAACCAATTATTCCCGCTGTTGGTTGAATAAGCTATAATCCCAACACCATTAGTATTCAGGTCCATAAAAGAAGCATAAACCAAAGTAGAGTTTGAAGTGGAGGTTGCTAATTCAATTCTTCCATGATCTGTTTGGTTGAAGTTGAATTCAAATGAGGTCCCGCCATTAGTGCTTCTCCAGATTTCACCCTGGTTGAAAATACCGAAGGCGGTATAAATTGTTGAAGGTGAAGTATATGAGATTTCAATATCAGTGCAGTGAACATCCTGACCACTACCGCCAACCAGCTGAGTAAAACTCGCTCCGCCATCAGTTGATTTATATAAACCCTTTCTGGTAGCAGCATAAATAATATTTGTTGAATTATCAATAACAAGTTTATTTACATAATAAAATTCCGAATTATTTGTTGAGGACAACCTGTTCCATGTTGCCCCGGCATCTGTTGTTTTAAAGATTCCTTCTCCTCTAAGTGCATCGCCGTTAAAAAATCCTTCGCCGGTTCCTGCATAAATAATATTTGGGTTTGTCGGATCAATTGCTAATGCACAGACAGCCAAATTTTCCATGTCATCTTTAAGTGCTGTCCAAGACAAACCTCCATCTACAGTTTTCCAAACACCACCTCCGACTGAACCGATATAAACTGTATTTGGATCGGTGGGATGAACAGCAATCGAACGAATTCTTCCACCGATGTTGCCGGGACCTAATTGCGTCCAGTTTAATGCGGCGGTAGTTTTTTCATATATACCAGAAATATTATACTGCGAAATATGCTGCATAGCTTCTTCTTTCCAGTTTTCCGGTATATAACCAATTGGATAGGCTCTCTGTTCATAATACCATTTCATTGCTTCATCGGGATTTCCGTAGTTTGGTTTCTTATGTTTTTTCTGTTCAATTCTCCATTCCTGAAAGTCTTTTGAAGTTAAGACTTGTGGTGAATGATCCCGAAAAGAATAAAATGCAAAAACAAAAACAATTATGGCTGTAACAAATAATAGCAGTGATTTTCTTTTCATATTATTCCTCTTGTTAATTTATTTTGATTTGACATAAAAAAGATTTTTTACACTTTTCATTCCATGAAAATTAAAGATGCGATCCTTTCTGAAGGATAGGCGGGTTTACAAGATATCCTTATCTTGGGTAACTTTTATAAAACTTCCTGAATATACCATCCTTTCAGTTTCTCAAAGAATATAATCGCTTTAAATTTGTCTCCTTTTTGTAGCTTAGATAATTTTGAAAGACTCATATTTTTTTTTGAATCTTTTATAACATTTTTTCTTTCATCAAGCTGAAAGTTCGGGATTAAATTATAAACACTTCCGTTAACCGCCATACTTGGATATGCGGGGTTTTCTTCAACTTCCATTACTTTTACTTTTATGATGAAATTATATTCATCATTTACATAAATATCTTCTACTTCAGCAAGTGTTGTGGATTGATTGATTTGTATCTGTGGTTCGGAGTTAAGAGTATTATTCTTCCCGGTGCTCTGTTCTGTACTGGTGCAAGAAACAAGTACAAATGAAAATACTATGGCAAATAAAATGATATAAGATTTCACGTATATATAAGATAATTGGAATATTGAGTGTTAAATTTAATCTAAATAATTTTGATTTCAATAGGAAATAAATTTTTTTTTGAGAATTGTGAGCAATTACACTCGATTGCGATTCAAAATATTCAGAAGTTTAAAAGAACAAGTTTTGTTCAAAGCAGCAAAAATTCTTAATTTCGCATTGCACCCTTAGCTCAGTTGGTAGAGCATCTGACTCTTAATCAGCAGGTCGCGGGTTCGAGTCCCGCAGGGTGCACTGAAATAAGTTCAGGTGTAAGATCAAGGTTCAAGTTCATAAAAAATCTTAAATCTTCTTCTTGAACTTGACCTTTTCATAGCTTAAATTCTCACTCAAATATTCCCCTTCACCGGCAGAACATTAATTAAATATTTAGAGATGTACTATGGAATCAAAAGTAAAACAAGGTTACTTGCTTTTGGCTGATTTATCAGGGTTTACTCAGTTTATGGCAAGTGCAGAGCTCGAACACGCACAGGAGATAATAACCGAACTGATTGATACGGTTTGCAAAAGCCTGAAACCCGTTTTTAAGATCGCAGAAATTGAAGGCGATGCAATCTTTGCTTATACTACTGAGGATCAGTTTTCACGCGGAGAAACATTACTGGAATTGATTGAACTCACTTATTATAATTTCACCTTCCGTAAGAATATTATGCAGGAAAAATCCACTTGCGGTTGCAATGCCTGCAGTTCAATAAGAAATGTTGATTTAAAGTTCATAAACCATTTTGGCAGCTTTGCACTGCAAAACTATTCGGGCAATATAAAACCTCTTGGTTCTGATGTTAACCTGGCACATCGCTTATTAAAAAATAACGTTAAAGAAAAATCCAATATTATGCGTTATGCACTTTTTTCTGAAAGCTGCTTCAGGAAAATAGAACTGTCGGCTGAGATTTTTATTCCAATGACAGAATACTATGAGCACTTTGGTGATATCAGCACTTATGTAACAGATTTATCGGATAGCTTCAAAAAAATATCTGAAACAAAACGAAATGTAGTTAAAGAAGAAGATGCTGACTTTATAGCTGAGCATCAGTTCGAAATACCGCCGGCAGTTTTATGGGAATGGCTTATTGATGCGGGGAAAAGAGAGTTGTGGATGGAAGGATACGAATGGAAAAAAGGGAACAGACCAACGGGAAGAACAAGTGCAGGTGCTACAAACCATTGTATTCATGGTAAAGAATCTCATCTTGAGGTTATTCTCGATTGGAAACCTTTTGAGTACTACACTTATGAATCAGGCAGTAAACCTTTTTTTATTATTTCCACATTAAAACTGAACGAAAATGACAATGGGACCAAACTTTATGAAATCATCAAGCTCAAAAACAAACTCCCAAAATTTCTAAAGAGACTAATAGTGAAATTTGTATCACTCAAAATTATGAAAGTATATGAAGGGTATAAGAAAATAGAAGAACTCTCTAAGAACCAGATAAAGTTGGAAGAGCAGGTGCAAGTGTAAGAATTTAATTTATCATCTCAAGATTCTGATTAAAGTATTTATTAAAAACGATCCTGAAGGTATTAATCGTTTTTAAAGAATCATCAAGCAGTGAATAATCCTTATCGGGGAAATAAAAACAATTTAACACCGAGCATTCAATTTCCTTTTTATCATTCCCTCCGTATGATCTGAATCCATGATCACTCTGCACAATTATTATAGGCGGCTGCTTTGCAGAATTAAATATACCTCTTATGGTTTGCATTAAGAGTTTGTTGGTATATTTTAATTGTTCAAGATATTTATGCTTATTTTTCCCGTCATTGAAATAGTTCAAGTCCATTCTGTTACCTTCGGCATCAAAATAATATGGCGGATGAGGCATCATTATATGTGCATAAATAAATTTTGGTTTTTTATCAGAGGTATTTTGAGAGTTTTTTAGCTTGTTAAATATTTCATAATTAATCTCAGCCATATCGGCAAACCTCTCATTCCAGATTTCATATAAATGACCATACAATGTCCGGGCTTGATAAATATTTCCTCTTCTAAGAAAATATATATCCTGGTAAAACTTATTTTTATCCAGCATTTCCCAAAAGGAAAAATTAATAAAATCATATCCCGATTTATAGAAAAACTTAACAACAGGGTTTTGTTTGATGAAATTTGCCAGGATCAGGAAGCTGCTTTTGTCATAGAGATCAGTAGTATCAAAAACAAGTTCGGTCATATTAAACGTAGAAGCTATTGAATAGTTTGTAACATTATAAACGCTCCTTCCATTTTGTGCGAAGAAAAAATTGTTTTCACTCAGGAATTTTTTTAGCTCGCTATTATCAAACTTCCAGAGCTTCTGCAAACCGCTGAAACCGGTATAGCCATCAAGTAAAATAAAATATACATCCGGTTTATTTGCAGTATTGCCGGGAACCATTTTTAATTCCACCTTTTCCTTTAATTCTATTTTGGATGTTTTCGAAAAACTGCAGCCAATAATTTCAATTGTTAAAAATATTACCGTCAAAAGATTTAAGTAAGAATTCAAACCAGACAAAGAACGTTTTGTTCTCCGCAGCCATTTGACCAAAACAACCGAAACAATAATCCCAAATAAAATGACAATTAGTAATTCGCCAATAAAATTTAGCATTTCTGAAATGCCGGAGTAAATAGTAAGTTCAACAATATCTCTGAAAAACAGAGTTATAAGTAAAATGTAACTTAGAAGTAAAGCGGCTTTGATTCGTTCTGTAATAAATCTCCTTATAATAAAAAATACAGCAAAGCTTAACGCGAAAATGATAAGAAGTGTAATTGCAGGATCTAAAAATCCTGTTGATAAACCAGCTTTAATTTTTTGTGAGCTTGTATTAATTATAAAAAGAAGAATAATGTTAAGCGGATGAAGGATTAATTCCTGCCTGCCGGCAGGCAAGGCTTTACTAAATATTTGATTTCTGTCAGACATAAAATAAAAACTTAAGGAATAAAGGTATATGGTATAAAGGTTATGACTAATCTCTATACTATTGTATCTCTTTCATTCTTCTGCATCAGGTAGATTACTCTGTTTGTATTGGCGATACTTTTCTTATCAATCAAAGAAAAATATTTACGGAACTCCTTTTCGAAATATTCGACATGATAATTATCAAAAATATCTTTTCTTTGTAGTAATAGTTTTTTTACCATTGGATCATCCTTGGGTATGAATTCAATTATAAGCCACTTACAAATTTTATTTAAAAATTCTGCTGCAAAACCGATGGGAATATTGTTCGATATGCAAAGATGATGAATTATCGCCAGGGCTAAAACCAAATCATTATTTGAACTTTGACTATCGCCAGACAGGCGTTCAATAAGAGACTTCCTTTCAGAATTTGCCCATCCAATTGGGGGCGATGGATTATTTAAATCAACAACTAATGGAATTAAGTTTTGAACTTTATTCATTTTTATGAAGTCATAACATTTCTCTATACAGTTATGGTCGCTGTCAAATGCTATTACAACATCACTACCGGCAGCGGCTATTTTACTAAACTCGCCATCATTTGCACCTACATCCCAAACTCTTTTAGGATTTACCTTATGAAGATAACTTTTTACTACCTCTTTTTTCTCAGTTAAGTAGGTTTTGCTGTGATGTTGAGTGGAATAATAATCGCTCCAGTTTGTTTTGCTGCTTTTTATCCTCAAACCACTAATGATCTTTTCAAGACTTTCAGCTAAACGAAGCTGTGAATTTTTATTAATCCATTTTTTATTAACAGATACGGGTTTGTCTTTATTGCTGTACTTAAGCTGAAAGTAATTGTGCAGATAAATATGAATGAAAATCCAGGGATTAAAAAATGCTCTCTTCCTTAAAATATTTTTAGCTATATCCAAAGGTATTCCGTCAATAAAATTCTTCAACATAAGGTTAAGATGAACATCGCATAAAGCAGATAAAGCTAAGGGTGCTAAAAAGTTTTTACAGAATTGATTGTATGCTATCCAGGGTTCATTATCTTTATAAATCTCAAATGAAAGTGTATCAATCAAAACAGGTTTACCACGATAAAACTGAATATTATATGCGCTGCTGTCTTTCAGTGTCATTCCGTATTTTAAAGCAATTTTCTGAATCATGAGAGTTGCGAGTGCTGCATCTTTTAATAGAGAGAAACACCATTCGTATGGATAGGATACAAAATCAATTTTTTGCGGTTTGATTATTTTGAAAATACCATTTGATTCTTTTAGTTCATTTTCGCTATGTGAGATAAGAAGATTTTCTTTAACTAAGTACTCATACAATCCACTTTTCATCAAGTGTTCATAATTTTCCTTGTATGCATATGTTATCGCACGGAAGATTTCTCCGTTTTCATAAAAAACAAAACCATTATTGTCACGGAAGGAGCTTCTTTCAATCGTTCTCATTTTTCTTTCTGAAGTAATATCCTGAAAATAGTCTTGATAAGAACGATCTTACTTTTGAAAAGAAAAACAGTATTGCCGTAATGAATGCAATGATAATCTGAAAAATTAAACTGCCTATGCCTGGATCTATATAAAGAAGCATAAGGATACCCTTTTATTAAATAATTGTTAACTAATTCCAAAATAAACAGTTGATGATGAATTATCAATTAAAAGGATTGTAAAAAAAGAATTATTTGCATGCAGGATAATGAAAAATATGATTGAGCTACTGAGAAGTCAGATAACGGCAAGAGCAAGTTCAAGTTCAAGTTTAAGAGCAAAAAGTTAATTTTTTCATAATCCTGAACTTGCACATGCACTTGAATTCAGTTGCCTTCTTTAATCATTTCAATGCTTCCCATTTCAGGAATTTTAATAGAGTACGTTTTATTATTAACATTTTTTAAGGCAATATCTCGTAACCACGGATTATAAAGTTTTAATATTTTATAATTAATTCCTTTTTCTAATGCAAAGTCTGCAAGATTTACAATTGAACCGGATACTTCAATTTCTTTAGTTGGGAGCTCATTGTAAAGATCATCTTCTTTTATATCAAAGCCATATTTCTCTGGATTATTCATTATCTCCTTCAATGCAATTATCCTTGCAACATATCGTGATGTTTCTTCATTAAGGACGAGATTGTAATAGTTGTTTGTCTTCTGTCTCTCAAGCTGTTTTGTAACTCCCGGTATTCCCATATTATATGATGCAGCAGCAACTGTCCAGCTTCCAAATAAAATATATGCTTCATTCAGGTAAAGACATGCAGCTTCAGTTGATTTTTCAACATGATATCTTTCATCAACTTCATCGTTCACTTCGAGTCCATATTTCAATGCTGAGCCTTCGATAAACTGCCAGAAACCAACAGCATCTGCCGGAGAAATTGCATTTGAAATTCCACTTTCAGCAACCATTAGATATTTAAAGTCATCCGGTATACCATTCTTCTCAAGAATCGGCTCTATAACCGGAAACCACCTGTTAGCTCTTTTAATTGAAAGAATTGTTGCCGAGTGATAATATGTGTTTATAATTAATTCGCGGTCCATTCTTTCATATACTTCAAAATTTTCTAATGGAACGCGTTCACCACTGAAATCAAGTTCAGCGGGAACTTCGGGGGAAATTATTCTGTACCCTTGCGGGAAATCAGTTTGTTCATCTTTTGATTTATAAACTGCTGATCCTAAAAAAAATAAAAGTATGGCTGCACTTAAAAATCCAGCGACAAAATAAGCTCTGTTCTTTTTCATAATTACTAACTCTCCTAATATTTTTTATGAAGTTTAATAAAATTAATTTCAAAATAAATGAGAAAAGAATTTCATACAAATTATTTGCATCGCTTTAAACTAATTATTTATTTTCATTTGGATTTCACTTATAGCTATGAATATAGAATCATTAAGAGAATATTGCCTTAAAAAACCAGAAGTAACAGAAAGCTTTCCATTTGGGGAAGATACTCTTGTTTTTAAAGTTGCAGGAAAAATTTTTCTCCTTGCAGGATTGGATGAAATCCCTTTAAATATTAATCTCAAATGCGATCCTGAAAAAGCAATTGAATTAAGAGAAATGTACGATTCTGTTCTTCCTGGATACCATATGAATAAAAACCATTGGAATACAGTTATACTTGATGGAAACATCCCACGTAGAGAACTAATGGAATGGATTGATGATTCATACCTTCTTGTTGTAAACAGTTTAACGAAAGCTGATAAAGAGAGAATAAAAAGATTATTGAAATCGTAAACAGTTATTTTTTATACATTTGTGAATATCTGACCACTACAATATATAATTTATAACCGGAATTGTTTATTTTAACAAGTGATTTTAGAAATGCTTTCATCTTCAAGAGATGTTATGAAGAGATTATTAATCGTATTAATTCCTGCTCTTTTATTTACATCCTGCAGAACCAATCCTCCCATTACTCCCGAAAACAGAATTAGCGGGAAAATTTTTCTTAAAGTGAATTTTAATTTTGTACCGCAAAGCAGAATTATTAATAAAGTTGTTCTGCTTGAAGACTTTGCAAATGTAAGCTGCCAGCCATGTGTCGGATCAAATCTTTTCATTAAATCACTGACCCGTGAAGTTTATGGACCCGAAAAGCTTGTTGCAGTTAAATATCATACTTTTTTCCCGGGACCCAATGATCCATTATATACTGCAAATAAACCTTTGTACGACTCAAAAATTTCATTTTATAATGTTTTTTTTGCACCAACTACAATTATTGATGGATTAGAAAGACCCGATACTTCTGCGCTCGGACAAAAAATTGATACGAGATTAACTACTGCACCACCTTTTGAGATTATTGTAACCGATACTTTTATTTCGGGAAGCTATTATATTGATGTTCGGGTGAACTCACTTAGCACAATTGACTTAACTAATTTAATGCTTGAAGCAGCGGTAATAGAAGAAGAGATTGAATTTGATAATGCCCCCGGCAGTAATGGAGAAACCAAGTTTTATGATGTGGCGAGAAAAATATTACCCCAAATAGATGGTTTATCATTGGCAGATGTTCAGCAATCTGGTTCAAACATTATGGATATTGAAGATGATTTATTAGAAAGCTGGCAGACTAATAAATTAAACGTTGTTGTCTTTATTCAGAATAAATTATCGAAAGAAGTTTTACAGGCAGGAACTGTTTTAAAGTAATGGAGAATAAATGAAGCTGCTCATAACCGTTTTAATCATCATCGTATCATTAAACATTAATGCTCAAAGAAAAGCTCCTAACTTTAAATTAGAAAATCTTGATGGAAAATTTGTTGAACTGAAAAATTTTACCGGCAAAGGTCCTTTACTAATAAGCTTTTGGGCTACCTGGTGCAAACCCTGTGTGGAAGAATTAGAAGAGTATAAAAAACTTTACTCGGATTATAAAGGGAACGGCTTTAACATAATTGCCATCTCTACAGATGATGAGAAAACTGTTGCAAAAGTTAAGCCCTTCGTAAAATCAAAAGATTATAATTTTACTATCCTGCTCGATACGAATTCGGAAGTTGCTAGAAAATATTATGTGCAGAATGTTCCTTATACATTTCTATTAGATGAAAAGGGAAATATAGTTTATTCACACCTTGGATATAAAAAGGGAGACGAATTGCAGGTAAAAAAGAAGGTTGAAACGCTGCTCACTTCAGCATCTGACAAAACTTCTGATTAAAGTATGCACATCAAATTTTTCTTCTTCTTACTGTTAAACTGTTTTACATCATTACTCTATGCACAGGATAATTTCTTTCCGCAGCTTCCCGATGGTCTTGGTTTATCAAATCAACTCGAGTACTCTTACGACTATGAATTAAAACGGGAAATATTTGAAAATTGGTTTAACCTTGATTACAGGTACAATATTTTTTCTGCAGGAATCCGTTTCGATATTTTCCAGCCGAATGATCCAAATCCTGCAATCAGCAGGGGGAAAGTGATATATGCCGATATTGCTTTCAAATACATTGAAGCAGAAATCGGGGATGTGGAAGAGGGGATGAAAGTAACTGCTGGAAATTTTTATTCTTTATTCGGAAGAGGATTGATCTTAAAAAGTTATGAGAACAGGAACATAAGGATTGATAATAATCTTTTAGGTGTTAAGATTGAAGGTTATTATGCAGGTTTAAAACTCATTGCTCTTACAGGAATGGCTGAAAATTTTTATGCTGAAAGAAAAGATATTTTGCATGCTGTGGATCTTGAATACAAAATAGTGAATGATTTAAAAATCAGTGGCTCTTTTGCATCAAATGATCCTGAAGAAGATGTGGCAAGAACAATGATTGGTTCAATTAGAATTCAACCTAGTATCTGGAATTTTGATTTCTATGGTGAATACGGATTAAAAAGGAATAATGATGTTAAAAAGGAGAAATTCAAAAATGCAGCAAATAATATTGGCGAAGCTTACTATTCAGCAGCAAATTTTTATTATGGTGCACTATCTTTAGTCGGTGAGTACAAATATTACGATAACTTTATTTTTGGCTCATATGATGGTACAATTATTTACAATAATCCCCCTGCAATTAGAAAAGAATATACTTATGCTCTACTTAATCGTCATCCTTCTCCATTAAATCAGAATAATGAAAAAGGTTTCCAGGTAGAAGCTAATTACTCATTCGCCAGTGAAACTTTCTTAACTGTTAGTTATGGTGAAACAAAAACTCTTGGCTCCGATTCTTATTATCAAAAAGTTCTCGGTGTAAATCAACCGGTAAGGTTACAGCTTAAAGAATCTTTTATACAATTAAATCATACCTGGAATGAAAATATTAAAACTATTGCTGCTTTTGGATATAGTGAAGAGCGCGATGCAAATACAAAAAATATAACTCCCATTCTTGAAAATTATTTTTACATAGATGAGATAAATACAATCAAACTGATAATTGAACATCAACATACGACTGACAAAACTACAACTGAAAAATATTATACTGATGTTGCAACTTTGGAATATTTGCGTTCCCCATTGCTAAGCATCTCGGTTGTTTCAGAAATGCAGACAAAAGAACCTGACCCAGGAAAAACAATCCGTCGTTTTTGGAATTTTATTCAATTTGGTTATACGCTTGGTGAGCATACAAACCTGATCTTGCTTATCGGAACAAGGCAAGCAGGAAATATCTGCATTGGAGGTGTCTGCAGATATGAGCCGGAATTCAGCGGCATTGAAATTAAAATGTTTACAAGGTTTTAAGATTCCTCACCTTATAGCCGTTAAAAATCCTATCTAACCGTTAGTAAAACAATTCATTAATTCCTCTGTTATTTTATTATTTTTACTGAGAATTTAAAATTATGAATAGAGGTTTAACAATGAAATTATTATTAGCATTTTCATTTTTGCTTGTCGTTTTTTTAACTCCCGATTTATTAGCACAACCCAAAGGTGAAGTTCCCTTGATTCCAATGAAAGATTTTTTTAAAAATCCAGAGAAGAGAAGCTATTCAATTTCTCCGGATGGTGAATATCTCTCATGGATGCAGCCCTGGGAAACAAGAATGAATGTTTTTGTTCAAAAGATTGGTGAGGATGAGGTTATACAGGTAACCTTTGCAACAGAAAGAGATATTGCCGGCTATTTCTGGAAAGGAAACGACAGGATAATTTATGTGCAGGATACAAAAGGTGATGAGAACTTCCGTTTGTATGCTGTAGACAAGGATGGTAAAAATCAAAAAGATCTAACCCCTTTTGAAAAAGTTAGAGCGGGTGTTGTAGACGATCTCAAAGATATTCCTGATGAAATGCTTATCCAGCTAAATAAGCGGAACCCCCAGATATTTGATGTTTACAGAATAAATGTAAATACCGGCGAGATGAGTCAGATTGCTGAAAACCCGGGAAACATAACTGGTTGGATAACTGATCATAGTGGAAAATTAAGAGTGGCTCTTACTACTGATGGCGTGAATACGGGGATTCTTTACAGAAATAAAGAAGAAGATACATTCAAAGAACTAATAACCACTAACTTTAAAGAAACACTTTATCCTGTATTCTTTACTTTTGATAATAAAGATCTCTATATGATTTCCAATATTGAAAGAGATAAAACTGCTATTGTAGAATACGATATTGCTGCAAATAAAGAGAAAAAAGTTATTTATGAAAATCCTGAGTTTGATGTTTCGAACCTTATGTATTCTGAAAAAAGAAAAGTTTTAATTGGAGTTTCTTTTTTATCCTGGAAAAATGAATATGAAATATTTGATGATCAGGCAAAAGAAGTTTACAATGATCTCGAATCAAAACTAAAAGGTTACGAGTTTGCTGTAACGGGAAATAATAAGGAAGAGGATAAACTTTTAGTAAGAACCTACAGTGATAAATCTCTTGGTGCTTATTACTTCTATGATGTAAATAAAAAAGATCTGAGGAAGCTGATTGATGTTAGTCCCTGGTTAAAAGAAGAAAATATGACTGACCAGAAACCAATTACATACAAAACCCGCGATGGTTTAACAATCCACGGTTACTTAACCCTTCCGAAGGGCGTAGATGCAAAGAATTTACCTGTTGTGGTTCACCCTCATGGTGGTCCCTGGGCAAGAGACAGTTGGGGCTTCAATCCCGAACTTCAATTTCTTGCAAATCGTGGTTATGCTGTTCTCCAGATGAACTTCCGCGGTTCAACCGGGTACGGAAAAGATTTCTGGATGAAAAGTTTTAAAGAGTGGGGAAAGAAAATGCAGGATGATATCACTGATGGGGTTAACTGGTTAATTGAAGAAAAAATTGCTGACCCCGAAAGAATTGGAATATACGGCGGTTCTTATGGCGGATACGCAACATTAGCGGGAGTTACTTTTACTCCTGATCTTTACACCTGTGGAGTTGATTATGTTGGAGTGGCAAACCTATTTACATTTATGAACTCAATACCTCCTTACTGGGAACCTTACCGGGAAATGTTATATGAAATGGTTGGTCACCCCCAGAAAGATTCGCTGGATCTGTATGCTGCTTCACCAGTCTTTCATGTTGATAATATAAAAGTTCCTTTATTAATTGCACAAGGAGCTAATGATCCGCGAGTAAACAAAAACGAATCTGACCAAATGGTTGCGGCGTTACAGAAGAAAGGAATTGATGTTCCTTACATGGTAAAAGATAATGAAGGACATGGCTTCAGGAATGAAGAGAACAGGTTTGATTTTTATGGTGCAATGGAACAATTCTTCTTTAAGCATCTTGGAGGAAGAATGGCTGAAATAGAAGAGATAAAAGAATAATAGAAGTTGCTTTGTTAAATAATGAGGCTCTATTTAGAGAAGAGCCTCATTTTCATTTTCTAAAGTTTTTATTTACTTGTCATATTTCGGGGATCGTCCGCCGGGTTTAAATATGTTATTCCCCACGGTGCAACTCCGTGAAGCTGAATTTCACATTCTTCTTTGGTAAAGAA
>Ga0154732_1051_pt2 | contig 30014 bp, 29 predicted proteins | sample Rifle2008BG16ft_FD_105740 | JGI IMG/M metagenome (GOLD analysis project Ga0154732, IMG submission 105740) | Ignavibacteria bacterium RBG_16_34_14 | reverse complement strand
CCGGCAACTATGGCAGGTCAATTGGGTTCGCCCGAATTCCTCATTCTTATCTGGATTGTTGCAGGTCTAATAACATTTATAGGCGCTCTTGTCAATTCAGAAGTTGCAGGAATGATTGATGCAACCGGAGGGCAGTATGTTTATTTCAGAAAAATGTATGGAGACGGATTAGCTTTTTTTTATGGCTGGTCAATCTTTTCTGTAATTCAAACCGGGAGCCAGGCTGCTATTGCCTATGTATTTGGGGAATATCTTGGATATTTTATTCAATACCCGCAGCTTCCGCAAAGCTTACAGGATTTTTCCATCTACATGCCTTTGGTTGGAAACATTTATCCTTTCCTGGAATTTGGACCAAAAGCGGCAGCTATTCTTTGCATAATATTCCTTACAACAGTTAATTACATCGGAGTAATCTTTGGAGGTATTGTACAAACAATTGTAACATTCATAAAGATAGCTTCTATACTCCTTTTATCGGTACTTCTTTTTACAGCCGGCAATGGTTCTTTTTCAAATTTAAATAGCGGCTTCTTAATTCCACAGGATACTATAAGCGGATTTTTTGCAGCGGTAGGACTTGCACTAGCCGGAGCTTTCTGGGCTTATGATGGTTGGAATAATGTAACATTCGTTTCCGGTGAAGTGAAAAATCCTCAAAGGAATATTCCACTTGGATTGCTTTATGGAACCCTGATTGTAATGGGAGTTTATGTGCTGGCAAATATAGCCTATCTTTATATTTTGCCCGTAGATGTTATGGCAAAATCGCCATTGGTTGCCGCTTCTGCAATAGAAGTTATTTTTGGTGCTGCAGGAGCTTCAATTATCTCCATTGCAGTAATTATTTCAACATTCGGTGCACTCAATGGAAGTATACTGGCGTCAGCAAGAGTCCAGTTTGCAATGGCAAGAGATAATCTGTTTTTTAATGTACTTGGTAAAGTGCATCCTAAGTTTGGAACACCGCATACATCACTTGTAATCCAGGGGATCTGGTCAGGTGTACTTGTTCTCACTGGTTCATTCGATACAATAACTGATTATGTTATTTTTGCAGCGTGGCTCTTTTATATGCTTGGTGCTTATGGAGTAATAATCTTAAGAAAGAAGATGCCTGATGTTCATCGTCCTTATAAAGTTTGGGGCTATCCATATACCCCATGGATCTTTATAATCTTTTCACTTCTGTTTTTAGTAAATACAATCATTTCAGATTCTGAAGATGCAGCAATGGGCTCAATTTTAATTTTACTCGGTCTCCCCTTTTATCTTTACTGGAAGTTTTGGGCAAAGAAGAAATGATAAATTTCGGATTTATAGTAAAATCCAATCACACCTTCTCTTATCTAAGTACTAAATGAATAAACCCCCGAGAAAAACAGAACTTGTACGCGGACTTAGCCTCACTGCTGCAATTATGATTGTTGCAGGTTCAATGATAGGCTCCGGTATTTTTCGTAAGCCGGCAACTATGGCAGGACAATTAGGTTCACCGGAATTTCTCATATTAATCTGGGTAGTCGCAGGTCTTATAACATTTATTGGTGCACTTGTTAATGCAGAAGTTGCAGGAATGATAGATGCGACCGGTGGGCAATATGTTTACTTCAGGAAAATGTATGGAGATGGTCTAGCATTTTTTTATGGCTGGTCAATCTTTTCTGTTATTCAAACCGGGGGGCAGGCTGCTATTGCTTATGTGTTTGGAGAATATCTTGGATACTTTATTCGATTTCCGCAGCTTCCTCAAAACTTACAGGACTTTTCAATCTATATGCCTTTTGCAGGTAACATCCATCCCTTCATGGAATTCGGACCAAAGGCAATTGCTATTCTTTGCATAATATTCCTTACAATGGTTAACTACATTGGAGTAATCTTCGGAGGAATTGTACAAACTATTGTAACGTTCATTAAAATTGCTTCTATAATCCTTTTATCTGTTCTTCTTTTTAGTGTTGGTGAAGGAAGTTTTTCAAATATAACCAGCAGTTCCTTAATTCCTCAATCCGCCACAGGCGGAACAATAAGTGGATTTTTTGCAGCGGTAGGACTCGCACTTGCCGGAGCTTTCTGGGCTTATGATGGTTGGAATAATGTAACATTCGTTTCCGGCGAAGTGAAAAATCCACAAAGAAATGTTCCCCTTGGCTTGCTTTATGGAACTTTGATTGTAATGGCAGTTTACGTAATAGCCAATATAGCTTATCTTTATATTTTGCCTGTTGATGTTATGGCAAACTCACCGTTGGTTGCTGCTTCTGCAATAGAAGTTATTTTTGGTTCTGCAGGAGCTTCAGTCATCTCCATTGCTGTTATTGTTTCTACATTTGGAGCTCTTAATGGAAATATACTTGCCTGTTCAAGAATTCAGTTTGCAATGGCAAGAGATAATTTGTTTTTTAATATACTTGGTAAAGTTCATCCTAAGTTTGGAACACCATATATTTCACTTGTTGTTCAGGGGATCTGGTCAAGCGTACTTGTTCTTTCAGGTTCATTTGATACAATAACTGACTATGTTATTTTTGCTTCGTGGTTATTCTATATGCTTGGAGCCTATGGAGTTATTATACTCAGGAAAAAAATGCCCGGTACACCACGACCATATAAAGTTTGGGGTTATCCATACACTCCATGGATCTTTATAATCTTTTCACTCCTTTTCCTGGTAAATTCAGTTATCTCAGATTCTGAAGATGCAGCAATGGGTTCAATTTTAATTTTACTCGGTCTCCCCTTTTATCTTTACTGGAAGTTTTGGGCAAAGAAGAAGCAATAGATTTAAGATTTACGATTTTTGATCTTTAGATTTGTAAGGAGTCAAGTATCTGATGCAATCAACAGACCTCACACTTCCTAAATTCATTTCACTTTTAGCAAGCATTTCCGCCAGCGGCTGATAAACAGATTATTTTTTCTTTGCTTCTTTAAATGCATAATGATAATTTAGATTAAAGCAATTCAGGAGTATTATGGGAAACATACCAGACCAAATTTTCTTTATGATTAAAATATTTACAACTATAAAAATCCTGGTGGGTGAGTAATACCGTATTTGGTGGGTAATTTTGGACAGTATAGTATAATAGTAGTTAGGTGCTAAGTAAATAAAGGAGTTCCAAATGAAGTACACTCGTAGAAAAATACTTTTTATCTCTTTTGGTGTAATATTTTCACTGGTTCTCATTGTGTTTTTATTTAATTATGCCATAAATGTATACACACATTACAGAATGCAAAAGTTACCACATATACGAGTCATACTTGAAGTGAATATACCCCAATTTTTGGAAAGTCTTGCAAAAAACAGAGATGAAACATACCACTCTATTATGGGAGAAGTAAAAGCAGAGTTAAAGATAAATCAAAATCAGAATGTATTTCAACTGGTTCAAAAGAAATTTTTTACAAAACAAATAGCGATGAGCAAGTACTACGGCAATGTTCAAGATAGTGATGATAACATCATCGCAAGTTTAATGAATAAAACTACGAAAGCGTTGGAACGTGATGTGGAGGTAATTCGCAATCGGGTAGATCAATATGGTGTTTTTGAGCCTGAAATTCAAAAGCAAGGTAACTGGCAGTTAATTGTCACATTACCATTTGATTCATCCGGCAAAAATACGGAAGAAGAAGTCAAACAACTATTACGAGGAAATGCTTTGCTGGAGTTTAGGATTGTCAAAGATCCGGAGCTTGCTATAACTATTATGCAAAAAATTGATAGTGTTTTAGCAGGAGACATAGGCAGAGATTTCTCTGCATCAGGTTCAACTGAAAATGAGATTACAGAGATGACAGAAGAAGAATTTGCTAAAGTTCATCCCTTCTTTTCAGTGGCTCTAATTAATCCTCAAAGCACAACAGCTGATGCTTATATAAAAGAAGATAAGAGGGATAAAATAGAGATTATGTTGAACAAACTAGATGTACAAAGTGTCATACCAGTCAATATTGAATTTGTTCTTTCTGCAAAACCTATCAGATTTCAAGAAGGTAAAAGATTATACATTCTATATTGTGTTAATAAATTTCCAGAATTATCAGGTGGGATTATTACCGATGCAGAAGCTAATATTGACCCAAATACCTCTTCACCAATAATAAATATAGAGATGAATTCGGAAGGTGCAAAAGAGTGGGCTAGAATAACCGGAGCTAATATCGGAAAGAGAATGGCTATTATGCTTGATGGATTTGTTTACACAGCACCAATAATAAGAAGTAAAATAACTGGAGGCCGTTCGCAAATAGAGGGAATGGAGAATTTAGCGGAAGCTAAACTGCTGGAGATTATTCTTAAAGCCGGGGCTCTTCCTGCACCGCTCGAAATTATTTCGCAGGAAATTATTGAGGCTAATAAATAAAAATCTATTTTCAATTGCGCCTATAATACCGGCCAGACTAATAATGAAAGCTTTTTTCTTTATTGTTTTATTTCTTAATGCTTCTCTTCTTTTCCCTTGTTGCGGACAAATAGAAAATCAGAAAAAACCTGAAAATATCCACTTCGATTCTCTTCATATATATTTCAACGATTCGACTCTCATCGGTGATAAAAAGTATAACAACATAGTTTTCAGCTATCTTCGCAATAGAACTCTTGAACTTCTTGCATCAGATTCATCATATAAAAAAATAGATAACCAATGGAATACTGCCCGTATGAAGATAGCCCTTGAATTATTTACGGATAGTGTTGTAAAAAATTACTGGCTTCATTCAATTGCATATAATCAAATAGATAATTACGGTATAAAAAACACAGAAAAAATTTTGAATCTGTTTTACAATAATTGTACAAATCAAGCTTATATATCGGAAATCAAAAAAATGTATGAGGCTGATGCAGAACTACGAAAAGGATATAAGATAACAGTTTATAAAACCGTAGATGGTTTTAATCTCGATGCTCATATTTTTTATCCCCCTAACTTTAATCAGAAGGAAAAGCTTCCGGCAATACTTTTTTTTCATGGGGGAAGTTGGTATGAAGGTAAAGTTGACTGGATGTTTGGAGCCTGTAAAAAGTATGCAGAACTGGGAATGGCAGCAATTGCCATTGAATATCGTTTATATGATCGCCACGGAGCTCCTCCTTATGAGTGTATTTCTGATGCAAAATCTGCGGTAAGATGGATACGGTCAAACGCAAATGAGCTTGGAATTAATCCCGATAAAATAATTGCTTATGGTTTTTCTGCTGGTGGACATTTGGTTGCTTGTACAGCTATGTTAAAAATCTTAGATGCTCCTGGAGAAGATACGACTGTGAGTGCTGTTCCAAATGCAATGATATTTATCTCCTCATGCTTTGATCCAACACTGGACAAATGGTTTGTAAAACAAGTTGAAAAGTTATATCCGCCAAAATCGTGTTCTCCTATTCATAACATACGGAAAGGTCTTCCTCAATCAATTATCATTCATGCAGCAAATGATAGAATGTGTCCATTTTGGACCGCAGAAAAATTTTCAGAAGAAATGGTTAAAGTAGGCAATAACAACAAACTGGTTCGGATTGAAGAAGCCGGGCACTTCTTTATTTTCGAGAAACAATATCGAGAGAAAGTTGACAATGCAATTAATGAGTTTCTTACTTCTCTTGGTTATATTTTAAATACAAAATAATTCGGAAAAATATATAACTAATAAGCGATGCAAATTTCTCACCGCCGTGGCGGATTAATAATTATTGGTTGTTGTGTTTTAACATAACCGCCGTTATATGCTTAGCAATTAGTGAGTTTTTAAATGGAAAACGATACATTAAATTTGATCGTTGTAACAGTAGTAATAATAGCTGTAATAATTATATTTCTACGTATCGCAATTAATTTGAGAAAATATGGAGGTAGTTTAACAACTATAATGTTTGCTGCTACGTATGAATTCTTAAACAAAGATAAAAGAGAAGCGGTAGAAGAAATTGTAGAGATGAAAGCGAATAAAAAAATGGAAGAAGAATCAACAGATAAACCGGTTGATTAGATAAAAATTGTCTGGTGTCCAAACATTTAGCATTTAATATATATGCTTCTTATAAAAAATATTTTTCTTGCTATCAAAAGAATTTTCTTTTACTTTTTAATAGCTGTTATCAGGTATTACGGCTTGTGTCATTAGACTTTCGATAACATTGGGTGAGTATTAAAAAATCAAATAATTATTTTAAAGAAGGAGGATGCTATGAAACTGAATATGCTCGGCTTCTTAGGATTTTTAGGTTTACTTGGAAGCCTTGGTTCTAAACTTGATGCTCCTGAATTATATGGATTATATGCTTTATTTGTACTCTTTGGCTTGTTCGGATATAAAGAAAAGAAATAATAATGATTCCCCTGCAGCAGATTCATTGAAATAAAATATTTCAGCTCAACAAATCCGGACCACGAATAACTTTCAGAAGCTTTCCATTTTTATCAATATAAATATGAAGGAAATAGTCGTGGATTCCTTCCGGTTCATCATGCCCGGTTTCTTTAATAAAAATAACATGCCATCCATTTTCAGTTTCTTCTATTGTTTGAATTTCACTTTGAATTAATAGAATCTCCGGTTCGTTCTCTGAAAGCCATGGGAGAACTTAAAGGTCTCAAGGTAACTGGTAATTATGGCGGAAATCAAAATAGCTTTAATATCGAATTGGATTATCAAATATAACTTCTATATTTGCTAAAGACTTTTAATTTCGGATTAGTCAATTAACTATTCAGGAGAAAAAATTTAATGAAAAGATTGCTCCTTATTGGTATCTTCTTCTTTCCTATTGTAATTGCTTGCGAAAACGGAAGTAAAAATGAAGAGAGTAAAGAAGAGACTAAAAATACAAATTCAGGCGATATCGTTCCGTGTGAATTACTGACTGCTGAACAAGTTGAGACTGTTCTTCCGGGTTCCGATGAAGGTTATACAACTATGTCAGGTGGTTCCCTTATGGAGGGAGTTGATTCTTATCAATGTTCATACACTAACGATAAATTTGACCTCTTCACTGTAATTGTTCACGTAGCTGTTACAGGAAAAGACTTCGACTGGATTAAGCCGAAAGAAAGCATTCGTGATTCCTACGAAGATGCACGTGACTTAAATATAGGCGACGGTGGCTAGTTATATGGTAAGTCTAACGATATGAAAGTTGAAGTTGCTAAAGGATACACGGTTATCGAGCTTAACCTTATGTCCGAGAATGCCTCAAAAAAGGCGGATGCCTTAGTTGAACTTGCTTCGTTTCTTATAAAGAAAATTTAAATAAATAATAGAGAAGATTCTTATTTCACTAATAAAACTCTGAATGATAGCGGGTAAAATCTTTTCACTCACTCATCCATTCATTTCAACTTCCCTAACTTATCTTTATTTTTGTATTTCAAAACTCAAATCTCAAATTTCAAATATTAAGTGTAAATCAGATTTGAGATTTGACTTTTGAAATTTGAAATCCCAAAAGAATGAACAAAAAATTTATAATTATTGACGCGATGGCTATAGCTTATAGAGCTTATTTTGCTTTTATAAACCGACCACTTGTTACTTCTAAAGGCGAGCCTACATCTGCCGTTTACGGTTTTATCAGCCAGTTGATAAAAATATTTGAGGATCATAAACCGGATTATATCGCTGTCGCTTTTGATTCACACGAAAAAACATTTCGTCATGATAAATATGAGAACTACAAATCATCACGCGCCAAAATGCCCGATGATATGATGCCCCAGCTTGACAGGATTAAGCAATTGATTGAAGTAATGAACATTCCTCTTTATATCATTCCCAGGTATGAAGCTGATGACATAATCGGAACAGCAGCCTGCAAAGCTGAAAAGCTCGGGCTTGAAACTTTCATTATCACTCCTGATAAAGATTTTAACCAGCTTATAAACGATAATATAAAAGTTATTAAGCCGGGAGGAAAAGCCACTGATGAGATTATAGTTTATGATACTACTAAAGTAAAAGAAGAATTCGGCTTTGAACCTAAACAGATGATTGATTACTTAGCTTTGATTGGTGATTCATCTGATGATATTCCCGGAGTTGCGGGAGTTGGTCCAAAAACGGCTATTCCACTAATTCAAAAGTACAGTTCGATAGAAAATCTTTACAATCATATTGATGAAATTGAAAAGCCTGCATTAAAGAACAAGCTGATTGAGGGAAAAGTGAATGCAATCATCTCCAAAGACCTTGCAACTATTCATTGCGAAGTTCCTTTAAATTTTAATTTTGAAGACGCAAAATTCCGGAAACCTGATTTCAAATCACTAAGAAAAATAATTGTTGAACTTGAGTTTAAGGATATTTATAACAGGCTTCTAGCCATTTATGATTCTTCTTCGGCAGATGCAAAGCTGAATGAAATTGCTGAAGAAAACATCTCGGCTTTTGATGAATCAAAAATAAAGTATAAGCTGATTAAAAATCTTAAAGAAACTGAAGAGTTGGCTGATTATCTAAACAAAAAAGAATTAATAGTTTTTGATACCGAGACAGATAATCTAAACCAGTTTGATTTAAATATTGCAGGAGTTTCATTTTCTACTAAAGAAGGAGAAGGATTTTTTATTCCTTTACAGCCTGATGGATATGAAAAGCTTATCTCCCATCCCGATGAACGATTAAGCATTGATGATTTTATAAAAATCTTCAAAAAAGTTTTGGAGAATAAGAAAATCAAAAAGGTCTGCCAGAATGCAAAGTTTGATATTGCTGTTATGCGAAACCTCGGAATTTCAGTTGAAAATTTCTATTTCGATACGATGCTTGCAAGTTATGTGATTGATCCTGACCAGAGACATGGTATGGATGATCTTTCCATAAAATACCTGAAGTACAAACCTATTCCCCTTTCCGATTTAATCGGTCCAAAGAAAGATTCTTCAAAAATATTTGAAGTTGATCTGGAATCTCTGGGCAGGTATTCCAGTGAAGATGCCGATATTACTTACAGGCTTTATGAAATTCTTGATAAAGAAATAAAGAAAGAAAATCTAACGAAGATTGCTTATGATATTGAGTTCCCTCTTATTCTTGTTCTTGAAGATATGGAGAGAGAAGGAATAAAGATTGATATGGATGCACTAAAATCTTTAAGTAATGATCTTCAGATTCTTCTTGATAATTATATTAGTGAGATTTACAAATCCTGCGGGGTTGAATTCAATATAAACTCAACAAAACAATTACAGGAAATTCTTTTTACAAAACTTGGATTGCAATCCGGTAGAAAAACCAAAACAGGTTTTTCCACTGATGCGAGATCACTTGAATACTTAAGAGGAGAACACGAAGTAATTGAAATGCTGCTGGAATACAGGCAGATATCAAAATTAAAATCAACTTATGCTGATGCACTTCCGAATATTATCAATCCTAAAACCGGAAGGATACATACAAGTTTTAATCAGACAGTTGCTTCAACCGGCAGACTTTCCAGCAATGATCCTAATCTTCAGAATATTCCCATAAGAACTGACCGGGGAAAAGAAATAAGAAAAGCTTTTGTACCGAGAGATAAAGATCATTTAATCCTCAGTGCAGATTACAGCCAGATTGAATTAAGAATAATGGCTCATATTTCCGGAGATGAAGCACTTTCAAAAGCATTTAAGGAAAAGGAAGACATTCACCGAAGTACAGCAGCACTGGTATTTATGGTTAAACCGGAAGATGTTACTCCCGATATGAGAAGAAAAGCTAAGGAAGTTAATTTCGGAATTCTCTACGGCATCGGTCCGTTTGGACTAAAGACAAGATTGGGTGTTTCGCAAATTCATGCTAAAGAAATTATCAATACATATTTCAAAACGTTTAAGCGGGTTAAAGAATTTATGGACAATTCTGTTATGCGTGCAAAAGAAAAAAGTTACGCCGAAACTCTGCTTGGAAGAAGAAGATTCCTTAGAAACATTAACAGCAGCAACAGGGTTGTAAGGCAGTTTGAAGAAAGAGTTGCAATTAATATGCGTGTCCAAGGGACAGCCGCAGATATGATAAAGCTTGCAATGATAAATATCCACAAGGAACTTGAGAAAAGAAAAGCAAAAACAAAAATGGTTCTTCAGGTGCACGATGAGTTGGTTTTTGATGCTTACAAAGATGAAGTAGATGACCTCCGTCCTTTGATAAAAGAACTAATGGAGAATGCATTACCTTTAAATGTTCCTGTTGCTGTTGATACTGGAGTTGGAGAGAACTGGTTGGATGCACACTAAACCAGTAAACGGTCTTCAGTTGACAATTTGCAAACGAGCAAAGAGTCATTCTGAGGGAGTGTAACGACCGAAGAATCTCAATTGTGATCCTTCACTTCGTTCAAGATGACAAAAAAAAAATATTTTGAAAAATTGAATTTGAATCCATCATCTATAAAAAAAATCCTTATCATCAAGCCACGCGGGATTGGTGATGTTGTTCTTTCGACTATTCTTATTGATAATCTTAAAGCTCATTTTAAAGATGCCACTATTGATTATTTAACAGAACCTTTTGCAAAACCAGCTGTTCAGTATTTACCCGATGTGCATAAAGTTCTTACAATGAAAAGAGATGAATTCCCATTTAATGTAGCATTGCAGATTAGAAAAGAAAAATATAATCTGCTTATTGATTCCTGGGTTAATCCAAGAACAGCTTTAATAACTTATTTATCAAGAGTAAAATACAGAGTTGGTTATGCATATAGAGGGAGAAAATATGCTTACAACATTTTAGCAACCTCGGAAAGAGGCGGAGATCATCATTCAGCAGAACATAATCTTGAATTGCTTAAACCTCTTGGTGTTCCGGTTATATCTAAAAGAATTCAGTTTAAGGTTTCTGATATTGAAATAAAAAAAGCAAAAGAATTTCTTAACAAATTTTTACCAAAAAATAAAACTATAGTTGGAATTCTTCCAGCAGGAAGCTGGCCTTCTAAAAAGTTTGATAAAGAGAGATGGGTTGATATCTGCAAAATCATTAAAGAAAAATATAATGTTGTTTTTCTTCTTCTATGGGGACCGGGTGATAAAGAAGATACAGAATTCATTCAAAAGCATTTTCCTGAAGCTTCAGTTATGATTCCTGAAACTGATCTTGATTTAATGTCCGCATTTATTAAACAGTGTGATATTATTATTGCGAACGATTCTGGTCCTATGCATATAGCAGTTGCTTTAGGGATTCCGGTACTTGGCATTTTTGGTCCAACTGATCCGAAAGGGCATGGTCCGTATTCTGCAGATTCTGGTTATGTTATTAAGGAAGATTTGTTTTGTATTATTTGCAACAAGCTGGAATGTCCTTACAACCATGAATGCATGAAAGAACTTCCTGACCAAAAAATTTTAGGAGAGTTTGAAAGAATCAGAAGTAAAATTTTGATTAGAAATAAGGAATAGGATTCTTACAACACTACTTTTCTTATATTTGTATGAAAACTAAATAACATATTTAAACATACATGGCAAAAGAACTTGTCATATTAGAATCAGTTGAAACCAAAATACTGTTTATCCGAGGTCAAAAAGTAATACTTGATAAAGACCTGGCAGGACTTTATGGAGTGGCTACCCGTGATTTAAATAAAGCAGTTTCCCGTAACATTTCAAGATTTCCTTCAGATTTTATGTTTCAGTTGAACCGAAAGGAATTCAACAATTTGAAGTTCCAGTTTGGAACATCAAGCCTGCCTGACGGCAAGGCAGGTTGGGGTGGAACTCGTAAATTACCATATGCATTTACTGAACAAGGTATTGCAATGTTATCCTCAGTTCTCAGAAGTGAAAGAGCTGTTCAGGTTAACATTGTAATAATGAGAGCATTTGTTAAACTAAGAGAGATTCTATCTACACACAAAGAACTTGCTCAAAGGTTGAAAGAACTTGAATTGAAGATAGAAACACACGATGAGCAGATAATTGCAATATTCGAAGCTATAAATCAGTTGTTAGCACCACCTGAACCAATTAAAAGAAAAATCGGTTTTGAAGTAAAAGAGAAAAAAGGGAAATATGTTACCAAGTAAAGAAATCCCATCCTGTAAAAGATTCAGCGGCTATAAACCCTGTTTTCCAGATCACGATTGCTGGGAAAATGGATGCAAGGATAATATTCCGATTGGAACAAAGATTTTAATTATAAATCTTGATGCTATGGGAGATGTGCTGATGACAACTGCTCAGCTTACTGCCTTGAAAACAAAATTTCCGAAATCAACTATCTATTGGGTTACAGAAAAGAATTCGACTGCTTTGCTTTTCAATAATCACTTTGTTGATCACGTTTATCCTTTCGATGCAGAATCAATTTTAATTTTAAGCCAGATGAAATTTGATTATGTAATGAATGTTGATAAATCCCAAAGTTCCTGTGCATTGCTTAATTCAATAAATGCAAGACATAAACTCGGTTTTGGATTGGATGAAAACGGAAAAATAATTCCTGTTAATGAAGGAGCCTATTATAATTATAAGCTTGGAATGGTTGATCATTTTAAATTCAAAGTGAACCAGAGAACAGGACAGGATTATCTTGCAGAAACTTTTGAAGTTGATTATCAGCGTGATGAATATGTTTTCAATTTTACTGAAAGTGAAAAGAAGTTTATTCAGAACTATAAAAAAGAAGTTGGAATTTCAGAAGATGATTTCGTTGTAGGATTTAACACCGGTTGCTCAAATCTTTACCCTAATAAAAAAATGACAATTGATCAGCATATTTATCTGATTGAAAAACTACTTGGAAAAAATAAACCTGCCTTGCCGGCAGGCAGGTATAAGATTGCTTTGTTGGGCGGCCCTGAAGATACTGAAAGAAATGAAAAAATTTATATAGAGTTCTGGGGAAAAATTATAAATACTCCAACTACACATGGTTTAAGAAAAGGTGCGTGTTATGAAAACATTTCTGATGTTGTAATTACCGGAGACTCTTTTGGAATGCACCTGGCAATTGCATTAAAGAAATATGTAATATCATGGTTTGGTGTTAGCTGCTGGACAGAAATTGATTTATATGAAAGAGGTGTAAAACTATTTCAGAGTGATTTATTTTGTTCACCTTGTTGGAAGAAAGTTTGTCCTTATAATCTTGAATGTATTTCGATGATTGATCTTGAAAGGATCATTAAGGAAGTAGATTTTTATTTTGAAAAACATCACTCCCCTGCTTCCAAATGAATCTCTTTTCTTTTGCAAAAAGAATAAATCGTCCTTTAATACTTGACGGGGCTATGGGAAGTATGCTTCAATCGTTGAAGGTAAAAGCAAAAGGATCTTTATGGATGTCTAATGCAAATATTGAATCTCCTGAAAGAGTTATTGAAGTTCACAAAGAATATATTGCCGCAGGGGCAGATATAATTACAACAAATACTTTTAGGACAAATCCAGCAGCATTAAATGAGTTTTCAGAAATAGACCAAAATAAATTTGTGAAAGAGAGTGTTGCATTAGCACTCCAAGCACGAAAGGATTTGCCTATTCTAGTTGCAGGTTCAAATGCTCCAGCAGAAGATTGTTACCAGGAAGAAAGAACTATATCCAAAAAAGAACTTATTTATAATCATCATAAACATATTGACCTATTGATGAGCGCAGGATGTGATTTTATTTTGAATGAAACACAAGGTCATTTGGATGAAATAAAAATAATATCACAGTATTGTTACAAAGAAAACATTCCTTGGGTAATGAGTTTCTTTTTTAGTAATGATTTAAAATTGCTATCTGGAGAAAGTTTATTTGAAGCTGTTAAACTTATTCTTGATTATAAACCACCTGCTATCGGATTTAATTGTATTGTGCCCGAGACTTTCAAAAAAGTGTTGCCAAGAATTGATGAAAATTATAACTGGGGTTTTTACCTCAACTGTGGAAGCGGAAACTACACTGATGAGATAATCAAATGCGGTGTTTCGCCAAAAGAATATATTAAGCATGTTAAGTCATCATTAAAGAAAAAACCTTCATTTATTGGCTCGTGCTGCGGTTCATCTCCAAATCATATAAAAGAAATAAAAAGATTACTTGATGGAAGAATTAAAAGTTAAAGCTCCTGCAAAAATAAATCTTGGTTTGCATGTTGTTTCTAAAAGAGACGATGGTTATCATAATATTGAAACTATATTTTATCCTATTAAACTTTATGATATCCTTACCTTTAAAAAAACAAGTAGCTTCAGGTTCAGCTCTGATAGTAAAGAATTAAGTAAATCTTCAGATAACCTTATCATCAAAGCTAAAGATCTTTTAGAAGAAGAAACAAAACTAAAACTTAAAGTTCATATTCATCTTGAAAAGAATATTCCAATTGGTGGAGGGTTAGGTGGAGGAAGTTCAGATGCTACAATAACTCTTATTAGCTTAAATAAATTTTTCAGCTTAAAAACAAGTAAAGAAAGATTAAAAGAATTAGCTTTTCATCTTGGTTCCGATGCTCCATTTTTTTTGAATCCAAAAACCAGTTATGCTTCTTCAAGAGGTGAGAAATTAGAAAGGAAAAAACTTATAATTAATTATCCACTTTTAATAATAAATCCGGGGATTCATATCTCAACCAAATGGGCTTATAGTATTATTACTCCAAAAACACCAACTTTTAATTTAAAAGACCTTGAACAAAAAAATCTAAATGCTCCTCATAATTTATCAGATATTCTCAGAAATGATTTCGAAGAGATTGTCTTTAAGAAATACCCTGCGATAAAAAAGCTTAAAGAAGAATTAAATAATTCAAGTGCGCTGTTTGTTTTAATGTCAGGAAGTGGTTCTACAATGTTTGCTGTTTTTGAAAATAAAACTTTAGCTGAAAAAGTAATGAATAAGTTTAAATCAAAATACTTTAGTTTCTTACAAAACAGCTAATAAAAACTTTAACTTATCTATTCATTTTCTTCAATATCAATAGTTAGCAGACAGTACTTTCAGTTATTTCTACAATACTTCTGGATGCATTAACTCTAATATTGACACCAAAAGGAACGGTTACTTTATCTGTAACATGGCCATGCCTGAAGTTATAAACAACTGGAATATCTAACTTATCTACATAATCAGCTATTACTTCACCAGTAGTGAGAGTTTTCTTATCAGGATCAGGTTCATTACAATCTGTAAATGCTCCCAAAATTAAACCTGATATCTTTTTAAATACCCCCAATAATCTTAAATGGTTTAACATCCTGTCGACTCTATATGGTGCTTCATTAACCTCTTCAAGTAACAGGATTCTATTTTTTAATTCAGGAAAATATTGTGTACCTGCAAGAGATAAGAACGTAGCGAGATTACCTCCTATTAATCTTCCCTTTGCAACACCTTTCACTACCGGAAATATCCTTTCACTCCCTGGAAATTTTATTCTTCCAAACTTCTTACTTGAAGTCAGGAGTGCCCAGAACATTTCTTCTGTAAAATGACTGATTGAATTGTAAAAATCAACTGCAAGCATTGGACCTGCAAATGTTAACAAATTAGCTTTTTCTAAGAAAGCCATTTGTAAAGCAGTTATATCACTATAACCAACAAATATTTTGGGATTTCTTGCAACTAATTTATAATCAATTTTATCAAGTAATCTTGGTGAACCATAACCTCCTCTTGTACATATAACAGCTTTTACTTCCTTATCCCGGAACATTTCGTGAAGATCTTCAATCCTTTGAACATCAGTTCCTGCAAGATATCCGCGAGAAATACCAGAACTCTTTCCAACTTTTACCTCATAGCCTAAACCTTCAAGGTAACTTACTCCTTTTTCAATTTTGAATAAATCATTTGGTGCAGAAGCCGGAGAAATTATTCCGATAAGATCCCCTTTTTTTAATCGTTTTGGTTTAATAATATGCATTACATTTTAATAATTTTAATTGAAATATAAATTAAGAGTCTCAATGATACAACCTTATAGATAGTTGACAAGTATCAACCATAAGTTGTTTTTTACTTCGGCATAAAATATATTGTTTTGCGAGGTAATAAATAAGATTTCATAAACACTGTATTTTATTATTTATTTAATATTAAGGTTACAATTTCTTAACATAAACGTCTAACTTAATGCACGTGAATAAAAGCAAGGGAAACAGTGAGTAAGAAAACAATACTATATATTTGCGGCTCGATGAATCAGACAACAATGATGCATCAAATCTCAAAACATCTTTCTGAATATGATTCTTACTTCTCTCCTTATTATGCAGGTGGATTTTTAGGCAAAGTAGCTCAAACTCATCTTTTAGATTTTTCTGTTTTAGGAGGACAGTTCAGAGAAAGAACAACTAAATATTTAAAATCAAATGATCTTAATATTGATTTTGGTGGGAAACTTTTTGATTACGATTTAGTTTTTACCTGCAGTGATCTTGTTGTTCCCAAAAATATACTAAATAAAAAAGTAATCTTAATTCAGGAAGGAATGACCGATCCTGAAAATTTTATGTATTATCTCGTTAAGAAATTGAGTTTACCAAGATGGCTTGCCAGTACTTCTACAACAGGCTTATCTGATTGTTATGATAAATTTTGCGTCGCTTCAGAAGGATACAAAGATTTATTTATCAGAAAGGGTGTTAAACCGGAAAAAATAGTTATTACCGGAATTCCAAACTTTGACAATAGTAAACAATATTTAACTAATAACTTCCATTATAAAAATTATGTTTTTGTTGCTACTTCAGATATGAGGGAAACTTATAAATATGAAAACAGGAAAAAGTTTATTAAAAAAGCCCTTAAGATTGCTAATGGACGACAACTTATTTTTAAGCTTCATCCCAATGAACTTATTGAAAGAGCAACACAGGAAATAAATATGTACGCTCCTGGTGCTTTGGTTTTTTCAAAAGGTAGGATCGAAGAAATGATTGCAAACTGTGATGTATTAATTACAAGATATTCAAGTGTTGTTTATGTAGGGCTTGCCTTGGGAAAAGAAGTTCATTCTGATTTTGATATTAATGAATTGAAAAGATTATTACCTGTACAAAATGATGGAACTTCTTCTCACAATATAGCTTTGGTTGCTGAAAAATTACTGGAAACAGAAAAAGAAAAAGCATTAATCCCATTTAGAAAGAAACCTGCTTATGGATTAGGTAAACTCCTGCGAAAAATTAAGCAGAAAAGAAAATGGGTTAACGCTAAATCATAATATGGATTTAACAAATTGAAAGAAAAACAGAAAGAAACTAAAATACTTACTGTCATACAGGCAAGAGTCGGCTCAACAAGATTACCGAATAAAATCTTTCTTCCTCTTGCAGGAGAATCTCTTCTTTTCAGAATGTATGAGAGAGTTAAGCTTTCTGATTCTTCAGGAACTATTGTTATTGCAATTCCAAATGAACCATCAGATAAAACTGTTGAACAATTATGTATAGATAAAGAAATTCCGGTTTTCAGAGGAGATACTTATGACCTTCTTGACAGACATTATAAAGCTGCATTAAAATATAATGCCGATGTGGTAGTGAAAATACCATCTGATTGTCCTTTGATTGATGCAAAGGTGATTACAAAAGTTATAAATTTTTATTTAGATCATATAGAAAAATTTGATTATGTAAGTAACCTTCATCCTGCTACATATCCGGATGGAAATGATGTCGAAATAATGTCTATGAGGGCTTTGAAGAAAGCCTGGGAGAATGCTAAAAGAATTTTTGAACGTGAACATACTACTCCCTATTTCTGGGAAAACCGGGATCAATTTAGAATTGGAAACGTCAAATGGGAAACTGGATTTGATTATTCAATGACACACAGATGGACTATAGATTATTATGAAGATTATCTTTTTATAAAAGCAGTATATGATGTACTTTATCATCAGAATCCTTCTTTTGGAATTGATGATATTCTAAAATTAGTTTCTCAGAAACCCGAATTAATGAAAATTAATGAACTGTATGCAGGTGTTAATTGGTATCGAGATCATCTTAATGAATTAAAAACAATTTCTGCTGAACAAACTAAACAAGTGCAAGTTTAAGAGCAAGTTCAAGTCTTTTAACTTCTTGAACTTTGCATTTGAAGTTGAACTAAAAATCATATGAATAAAAAAAGTAATCCTGAACTTGAGAAAATAGCTTATAAAGTAAGAGAGCACATTATAAGAATGTCCACCGATGGAGGATGTTTTACGGGGGCTTCTCTTTCCTGCACAGACTTAATTGTTTACTTCTATTCAAATTTCCTCAATGTGGATAAAAATAATCTTAAAGACCCAAACAGAGATTATTTGTTTTTATCAAAGGGACACGATGTTCCTGCACTTTACGGAACTTTTGCTGAGCTTGGAATAGTCGAAAGGGAAAGATTAAGGAATCACTTGAAAACAAACGATTACATTTACTGGCATCCAAACACCAACATACCGGGAATTGAATATCATTCCGGTTCATTAGGTCATTTACTATCAGTATCAATGGGTGTTGCTATGGATTGTAAATTAAAAATGCAATCAAATAAAATTGTTGTAATACTTGGAGATGGAGAACTTAATGAAGGAAGCATCTGGGAAGGATTACTTATTGCTTCAGCATTAAAGTTAAATAATCTGATTGCTGTTGTAGATAGAAATGAATTCCAGGCAAATATAAGAACCGAAGAATTAATTCCAATTGAACCTTTAACAAACAAGTTTGTAGCTTTTGGATGGCAAACTTATAAATGTAACGGGCATGATTTTTCCGATCTTGAAAAAACATTTGAATCACTCCCCTCTCAACCTGAAAAACCTCAGGTTGTTATTGCATCAACAATAAGAGGAAAAGGTTTGCCGAGTATTGAAGCACGAGCAGACAGATGGTTTTGCAATTTTACTCACGATGAAGTTGAGCAGCTTTTACAGGAACTTTATAGTAAAGAAAAAACAGATCTTAAATCAGAAACATTAATTGTACGGTAATGAATTACGAACAAAAACTTTTAGAACTTATTAAAAAAAATGAACGCATAATTATACTAACTGCGGAGAATCGTGCGGCAATGAGAAATTTACCTGCTTTAATTGGCGATAGATTTATTGATGTTGGAATAGCTGAACAGACAATGGTTGGTATGGCAGCCGGATTAGCTTTGAGAGGGAGAATTCCAATTGTTCATGCACTTGCAACTTTTCTAACAATGCGTGCTTTTGAATTTATTAGAACAGATGTAGGAATAGGAAAACTTCCCGTAAAACTTGTTGGAGCTGTTCCCGGATTTCTTTCAGAAGCAAATGGACCAACACACCAGGCTATTGAAGATATTTCTATTATGAGAGGTATTCCTGGTATGAATATTTTCTGCCCCTCCGATGAAGTGGATTTATTAATTGGATTGGAAGAAGTTATTGAAAATCCAGATCCATTTTATATTCGTTACAACAATATGCAGTCCTCAGTTGAACATGAAACTAAATTTGAAATAGGTAAAGCTGAAGTTGTGTTTGAAGGAAGAGATGTTGTTATTCTCACCTATGGCATCTTATTAAAACAAGCGGTTGAAGCAACAGAAATTTTAAAACTTGAAGGGAAGTCTGTTGGTGTTATTAACTTAAGAACTCTTAAACCTATTGATAAAGAATTATTAATTAAAACTTGTAAAAATTCATTTCTTGTTGTAACACTTGAAGATCATTTTATAACAGGAGGTTTATATTCAATCTTAAGTGAAATTCTTGTAGAGGAGCAAATCATTTGTAAAGTATTACCCATTGGACTGAATAACAAATGGTTCAAACCAACTCTTCTTTCTGATGTGTTTGAATATGAAGGCTTCACAGGAGAAGCCATTTCAGAAAAAATAAATATCGAACTTGATAAAGCGAATTACCAGACAGTACAATATCTTTTTTAATAAAAGGAAATTCAAATGCCTAACTCAGTTAAATTCAATGAGAACTATCCTGATATAACGAAATCCAATCGGCTTTATGAGAAAGCTGTTGAGCTAATTCCATGTGTTACACAGACACTTGCTAAAGGACCATCTCAGCATATTAAAGGTGTAGCTCCAAAATATCTTGTTCGTGGAAAAGGTTCTCATGTTTGGGATGCCGATGGAAATGAATATCTTGATTACAATATGGCAATAGGCCCCCTTTCTCTCGGTTATGCTTATGATAAAGTTGATGAAGCAATTAAGGCACAGTTAAAAGATGGAATTACTTTTTCACTTATGCATCCGCTTGAAGTTGAAGTTGCTGAACTGATAAGCAAAATAATACCGAATGCAGAGTCAATCAGGTACAGTAAAACAGGTGCTGATGTTACTTCTGCTGCAATAAGACTTGCAAGAGCTTATACGGGAAGAGAAAAAGTTCTCTGCTGCGGTTACCATGGCTGGCACGATTGGTATATTTCTGTAACAGATAGAAATAAAGGAATTCCGGAAGCAGTAAAGGATCTTACATTTACATTTAATTATAATGATATTCAATCAGTTATTGATTCTATAGATTCTGAAACTGCTTGTGTAATTCTTGAACCATTTGTGTTTGAGGAACCAAAAGATAATTTCCTGCAAAAGCTTAGAGATGTTTGTTATGAGAATGGTGCCCTTTTAATCTTTGATGAAATGTGGACTGGTTTCAGAATTGCTTTGGGTGGTGCACAGGAATACTTTGGTGTTAATGCTGATCTTGCCTGTTTCTCTAAAGCTGTTGCTAACGGAATGCCTATCTCAATTCTTACAGGGAAAAAAGATATAATGCAGCTATTGGAAAAGGAAGTTTTCTTCTTTACAACATTTGGCGGTGAAGCATTATCTCTTGCTGCTGCAAAAGCAACTATAAATGAAATAAGAGAAAAGAATGTCCCTGCTTTTCTATCCAGGCAAGGTATGAAATTGAAATACGGTTATAACCAGATTGTTAATGAACTCGGGATTGATTACTCAAAGTGTATTGGTTACGATTGCCGTTCAATCATTACTTTTGATCAGATCAAATCAGGTCAAAATCCTCTTGAGATGAAATCACTTGTTCAACAGGAAATGATAAAGAGAGGTATATTATGGAGTGGGTTTCATAATATGAGTTTCTCCCATTCAGATGAAGATGTTGAATATACATTAAAAGCTTATCGTGATGTTCTTCAAATTTTAAAAGAAGCAGTTAATAAACAAGATATTAAAAGTTTCCTGAAAGGTGAGCCTGTTGAACCTGTCTTCAGGAAAACAAGTAACTTTAATACAAAACCGAAACAGAGAGAAAAAATTCTTGATGAGGTTAATAACAAATAATTATGGAAAACAATGAACTCTTTTCTCTCAAAGGAAAAGTCACGGTTGTTACAGGTGCTTTAGGTTTATTAGGAAAAAATCACTGTACCGCTCTCTCTGAAGCCGGAGCCAATGTTATTGTTGTTGATATAAATGAAAATGAATGTAAAAAGTTTGCCAAAAGCCTATCAACAAAAAGTATGGGATTCGGCTGTGATATTACAAATCCGGATTCTGTAAAGAAACTTAGAGATTTTATCTTGAATGAATTTGAAAAGATTGATGTTCTTGTAAATAATGCAGCTATAAATGATATGTTTGAAAATCAATCCGCAGCAGCTGATCAATCAAAGTTTGAGAATTATCCTCTGGATCTTTGGCAGAAATCTCTTGATGTAAATGTAACAGGAACTTTTTTATGCTCTCAGATTCTTGGGAGTGAAATGGCAAAAGCCGGAAAAGGAAGCGTTATTAATATTGCATCAACTTATGGTATTGTTGCACCAAATCAGTCCATCTATAAAAAAGAAGATGGAACCCAGAGCTTTTATAAATCTGCTTCTTATCCCGTTACAAAAGGGGCAATAATTTCTTTTACAAGATTTCTTGCTGCTTACTGGGGTAATAAAGGTGTCAGAGTAAATACTTTATCCCCGGGTGGAGTTGCGAATAAACAGGATGATTATTTTATAAATAATTATTCCAGTTTAACGCCCTTAGGCAGAATGGCTAAAACAACAGATTATAAAGGAGCAATAGTTTTTCTTGCAAGTGATGCATCATCTTATATGACCGGAGCTAATCTTATTGTTGATGGAGGATGGACAGCATGGTAATAGCATCTAAATTAAAGGAAAAAAATATTCATCTTGCTGATAAAGCAAAGAAAATAAAACTTGTCCTTACAGATAATGATGGAGTGTTAACTGATACCGGTGTTTTTTATTCGGATCAGGGAGAGGTGCTGAAGCGTTTTTCTATTCGTGATGGAATGGGAGTTGAAAGATTACGAAACCTGATGAAAATTGAAACGGGAATTATAACAGGTGAATTATCCGGATCTGTAAAGAAGAGAGCAGAAAAGCTGCAGATTAAAGAATTATATCTCGGTGCAAAGGATAAAGCTTCTCTTCTTAAAGAAATTTTAAATAAAAATAATATTAAAGGAGAGAACATCGCTTTCATTGGTGATGATGTTAACGACATTGAACTGATAAAATTGGTAGGTTTAACAGCTTCACCATCTGATGGAATGCTGGATGTTAGAAACATTGTAGATTATGTGTGTGAGGAGAAAGGAGGTCACGGTGCTTTCAGAGAGTTTGCGGAATTAATAATTGCTTTACGTATTGATTAGTTGGGGTTAACCTAAATAGGGATAGTATAGAAATGAGTTGGTTGGAGAGTAAAAAATAATTAAGATTTTTCAAACAAATTCTGAGGGTCACAATGAATTACGAAAGAAAAATTAAAGTTGGTAACCGGTATATAGGTGATGGTGAGCCGGTATTTATAATTGCCGAGATTGGCATTAATCATAATGGTTCTGTTGATATTGCAAAAAAAATGATTGAAGGTGCTTTATACGCAGGTTGTAATGCAATAAAATTCCAGAAGAGAACTCCTGAAATATGTGTACCGAGAGACCAGTGGGATATTGAACGTGATACTCCGTGGGGACGAATGGCTTATATTGATTATCGTAATAAAATGGAATTCAGCAAAGAAGAATTTGCAACCCTGGTTAGATTCTGTAATGAAAAAGGAATCCTCTGGTTTTCTTCCTGCTGGGATGAAGAATCTGTTGATTTTATTGAGAAGTTCGATCCTGTTTTATATAAAACTGCATCTGCCTGTCTTACTGATTCTGACCTTTTGTTAAGACACAGAGCATTAAATAAACCTGTACTGATGTCAACAGGAATGTCCACAAATGAAGAAATTGAATCCGCTGTTGAAATTCTTGGAACAGATAAACTTTTAATTGCACATTCAACATCTTCATATCCTTGTCCTGTTGAAGAATTGAATTTAAAAATGATAACTACATTAAAAGAAAACTATCCTAATACCCCGATAGGATATTCTGGCCACGAAGTTGGACTTGCACCAACCTGGGCTGCTGTTGCTATGGGAGCTTCTTTTGTTGAACGACATATTACTCTTGATCGTGCAATGTGGGGAACTGATCAGGCAGCATCAGTTGAGATTATGGGAATGGCAAGGCTTGTTTCCAACATCCGCGATATTGAAAAAGCTTTAGGTGATGGTATTAAGAAAGTTTACAATAGCGAATTGAAAAATCTTCAGAAACTGAGAAGAGTGAAAACACTCACTAATGAAGTGCAGGTATAGAGGTATATGGTATAAGGTATAAAAGAGCATTCGCCCTATACCCTATACCTTTATACCCATATATTAAAATACATTATAGCTCATTTATTATGCTTGAGAACACATTAAATTTATTAATGAATTTCATTTCGAATTACTTCAACAACCTTTCAACTGCTGAAGCTGTTTCAATGATTATAATCATTTCAGCTTCATTGTTTTTTATAATTCTTGAAAGGATTGTTCCATATAATGGAGGACAAAAAATAATCCGGGAGGGTTTCTTTAATGATCTCGCACTTTATACAATCGCACAGAGTTATATCCTAAGCATTATCATTTTTGGTTATATAATTTATTTTGTAGATCATTCTACCGATTTATCAAGATTAAAATTATTTGCTAATGTTCCAATCTGGCTGCAGCTTGTATTTTTTACTATTACTCACGATCTCTATATCTACTGGATGCACAGGTTTCAGCATAATAATAAATTCCTGTGGAGAATTCATGAAGCACATCATTCACCAAGAAAAGTTGATTGGCTTTCAGGTTCCCGTTCTCATGCATTTGAAATTCTAATTAACCAGACAATAGAATTTGCACCAATAATTCTTCTTGGCTCACCTTCTGAAGTTATTGCATACAAAGGAGTAATTAGCGCTATTTGGGGAATGTATATTCATTCAAATATAAAAATTAACACTGGAAGACTTCTGTTATTTATCAATGGTCCTGAAATGCACAGGTGGCACCATGCTGATAAAAATGAGGAAGCTTACAATAAAAATTTCAGTACGAAGCTGGCAATATGGGACTGGATTTTTAGAACGGTATATTTCCCTGATAAAAAATTTGTTCAATATTACGGCTTATCTGATATAAATTTTCCAAAAAATTATTTTATTCAATTTCTTTTTGCATTCCGGAAATTCAGCAAAGAAAATTAATATTACTTTCTTTTGCTTTTAAAAAGTTGTTATGATATTAGTGTTTACTAAGAGAGAGGAAGAAAACTATACAAGAAACTAATAGTATAAGTATGCAGATCCCATCCGAAATAAAACCTGTAATTGAAGAAATTGTTGCTGCACACAATGAGCAAAGAATAAAGACATTAAAATTCAGTAACCCAACTATCTGGCAGATTATTGATGAACCTGAGCCAGAGACAAAAAAAATTTATATCCAGATATTACCGAAGAAGAGGCAGTCAAATTAAGAATTGATTTTGTATGCTGGATCACCAAAACCATTTAGCTGACTTCATTAACATAAAAATATTCCTGATGCTTTTCACCTCTCTAAATTTTAATATTCATCCCTTAGAAACGTTCTTATATAACTTACAATCCTAATTATTTGTATTTCAGAAAGTGTATGAGCATACTTCGGCATTAAAACCGATTTATTCATACTTTCTCCGCCTGATGTAATAACTTGTGTAAGATATGAATCAGCTAATTGCGAGATATAGCTGCTGTCAGCAAAGCTGTGAGGTTTGGGATTAAGGTTATATGAATTAAATCCGTCTCCTTTTCCTTTTGTTCCATGGCAAATAGAGCAATAGTGCTCAAATAACCTTTTACCTTCACGTTCGTCATAATTATATAATGTCCAAATATTATCTTTCTCCTCATACATAACAGTTTCTGCTTTATCCAAACTTGAATCCGGAACAGCCTCATTTGTTATATTATTCTTTTCGGGTTTGCAAGCTGGTAAAAAAACTGCTACAAATATAATTAACAATAATTGTGCGAAATATATTTTCATTATTAATCCGTTTCTTTGAGAGACATAAGAAAAGTCGTAATGTCAAGTGCATCCTGTATGGGCATTCCAGTACGTGGTTCTATTGTTTTAGGTTTATATTTCTGTGGATTCATTAACCAATTATAAATCCAACCCGATTTTAATCTGCTTCCAGCCTTATCTAAAGGAGGACCAACATAACCTCCCTTTCCTTTAATTATATGACAGCTTTGACATCCATATCTCTCAAAAAAAAGACCAGATCCTCTCTCCTCCGATTTTGTATCAGGGATCCAATTTACAGGAATTGAAAGACTGTCATCAAGGAGAGTAACGTTAAAGTAATTAATCAGAATTTCTACTTCCTCTTTCGATATAAATAAATTAGGCATTCGTTCTTCAACAATAGGACGAATTGAGTAAGGCAGTTTGAAATAACTGCGCAGCCAGTCTGTTTTAAGCTGACTGCCAACAATTGTTAAATCAGGTGCAATAGCTCCATCGGAATTATTAAGTGAATGACATTTTAAACAGGCATACTTATTAAAGATTCTTCCTACCTCACCCTGCAGCGAGATCTCATGTTTTTTATCAGTCTTATGAATAAAATTTACCGGCAGTTTCTCTTCTTTTAATGATAGAAGATAAGCCGTAATTGCTTCAACTTTACTTTTAGTTAAATTATACTGAGGCATTCGTGTATTACCGCCAAATTCTCTTGGTATGCGGACTTTATTTTCAATATAATCATAAACTGTATGAGTAACATTGGTTTTCCCCCAATCTATTTGATAAATCTTTTTGCTTCCTATTTCTGTCAAATCGGGTCCGGTATTTTGGTTTATTCCCTTTGCAGAAAGTTGATGGCAGCCACTGCAGTTATATTTATTAAAAAGAGCTAAACCTTTTTCATAAAAATCAGCTAACGGAATATGAACACTGCCGGTATCTTCTTCAGCATCCCAATCTACAAATTCAGAAACCATATAAGCAGTAACTGCTGCAACTTCTTCATCACTGAAACCATATTGAGGCATTTCAACTTCGGGTTGCAACCTTTTAGTATTTTTTAAATAATTGTAAATCCAAATATCATTTGTTTTTGAAGCAATCTTCAATAGATCCGGAGCGAGCTTTCCTCCCTTACCTTCTATGGCATGGCAGCTTATACAACGCGCCTCGCGAAAACGAGTCTGCCCTAACGTTATAAAATCTTCTTTATTTTTATTTTTATTATAAACTTCGGGAAGCGGTTCAAGTGTAACTCCATTCCGGAACGATTTGAAACTCAATAAAAAATCTGTTAAGATTTTTGCTTCCAGGTCGGTTAAAAGAAAGTTAGGCATTTTTGTATCAGGTTGAAATTTCACCGGATTTTTCAACCAGTTTACAAGCCAGTTGCTATCAATAATTTTACTACCTATACCGTCCAACGCCGGGACAAAGTTTTTTTCAGCTTCCGGTATATTATGGCAGCCTGCACAATTTAGATCTGTTATAAGTTCTTTACCAAAATTAAGAAGATGTGTAGAGTTAAGATTTTCATTTATATGACATTTGCCGCAAGAAGACTGAATATATTTCTTGGGCAAGAGAGGACGATCCCAGAATTTAGTCGGCAGATGGACTTCTTCATACTCTGTGGCTAAACCTTGTCCTTCATGGCAAATTGTGCAGCCGAATTTTTCAATATCGTGATAAATTTTTGAATGCTGTTTGAAAGGTTGCCCTGCCGTTTCTAATTTGCTGTTATCAATTCCTAAGTGACAGGTTACGCATCTGTCAATTCTATCTAAATCTCTCACCCATATTTGCTTTAGTCCGATTGAAACCGGTTTTACTTTTTGCGGAAGTTGTTCAGCAGTTTCATTGAAATTATTTTGAATATCTCTCCAATCTTTAAAGTAATTTTTAAGCGGCGAGATTGCTAATGTAAGAAGAAATATTATACTTACTGCTGCATATAATTTTTTTAATCCATTTATTTTCATATCTACCTTATTTGATTATTGCGTGTCACGGCCATACCCAGTTCCATCCCGGCCCTCTAAAATATGTACCTATAATAATCAGAAGAACCGATACAAATACAAACCATGTCATTATCCATTCCGCCAAAGATAGATGGGCTAATGCATTTATAAAAACATTTTCTTTTTTTATGAAATACGGTGAAACTGCTAGAATATATATCAATAAAGTAGGAATGGCGATAGAAAATGCATCAAAAAAAATCATTAAAAGAAAAAATAAAAAAATGGAGGAAGAAAAGATAACAAATGTTTTTTTCGGTTGGTCGTTCCATAACCCGGAGCGTTTTATATTGATATCGAAATAAGGAATTACAATGAGTGCTATTAATACTAAAAGAGGAATTAAAACCCCGGCGACAACCGGCGGAAATATATGTAGCAGTTCCTGAAGCCCTAAAAAATACCAGGGGGCTTTTGCAGGATTAGGAGTATTTTGAAGATTGGCTAACTCTTCCAGAGGTGCATCAAAAAATAGTGAAATTAATGCTAATACAATAACTACTAATTGAAAACAAATTACTTCACGGATAATCAGGTTTGGAAAAGTCATGACCAATTTTTCATCCGGTTTTTCCAGTTCATATTTTACCGGGGTTCTTTCAGGAATAATTGCCAGCCGCTGTGGAACTTCTTTTGAATCGGTTGATATCTCAATTTCAAATTGTTTTTCATTCGTCATAATAAACCGCCATCTTTTCTTATTCTCCAAAAATGAAAAGCTATTAATAGTATCATAACTAATGGAAGGACAACACAATGCAGTACGTAAAAGCGTACTAATGTATATTCTCCAATTTCATTCCCGCCAAGCAGCAGAAACCGGATTTCTTTCCCAGCAACCGGAATGTATTGAACTATATTAGTACCGACAGTCACCGCCCAATATGATAATTGATCATATGGAAGAAGGTAACCAGTATAACTAAGAAGTAGCGTGCTTACTAATAAAACAATTCCTATAATCCAATTAAACTCACGGGGAGGTTTATAAGCTCCTTTATAAAATACTCTAAGCATATGCAGAAAGACAGATATTACCATCAGATGAGCAGACCAACGATGCATATTGCGTAAAAAACTTCCATTAGACACTACATATTCTAAGTCCTTCATATTTCTATATGCATGCGGTATTGCAGGCTGATAATAAAGCATTAATAGTACACCGGTTACAATCAATACAAAGAACAAAAAGAAACTTATCATTCCAAGGTAGAAAGTATAAGAAAATTTTATTGCACGTAACCTTACTTTTACAGGGTGAATGTGAAGAGTTAAACTATTAAATATTACCAGAGACCTGTCAAGGTTTGTTGAGAGGGGAAGTTTAGTTCTGAATACTGACTGCCAGAATTTTGTCTTAGCCAAATTATTTAATATTTTCATAAAATCCTCGAAAAGAATCGTTTTATCTAAATTGCTTCGTTAGTAAAAAAGATTTATTTTATTTTTATCCGATACTGGCTGATTAAACTTTAAGTATCATTTCATCTTCGGAAACTTTTTCTCCCGTATTAATAACAAGTTTATCATCTTCCAATTGAACACGGTATTTATCTAGTGTACGAGGAGCCGGACCCTGTAAAACTTCACCATATTTGTTAAATAAACTACCATGGCAAGGGCATGATATAACTGCAGCAGAATTGCCAGCCGCTCCTATATCATTCCATTTAGTGGTGCAGCCTAAATGCGTGCAAACAGCAGAAAGTGCATAAAAAGAACCTTGTTCTTCCCTTACTACAAATGTTCTTTGTTCAGGTTCAAATATTACTGAATTTGGTTGAATACTATTTATTGGTCCTATTTTAAACACTTTGGGTATTTCTAAAAGAACATTCGGAGTAAGATATTCGAAAGTGACACCAATCCCTCCTAATACTACGATCCCTGTTGCGGTATTCCCAAGTGAAATTAAAAATTTTCTTCTGTTTATTTTATTTTCACTATTTGATTTTTTCATACCAGAATTATTCTTTTCCATCATTTAAATTCCTTTTTCTTATACAAGTTCTGGTTCGAGATAAAATGACTGCATTGTTATTGTGCCTGTGGGGCAACGTTTTGTACATAATCCGCAACGAATACATATTTCTTCATTTTTAATCAGTACCATTCCTTTTTGATTGAACAATTTATCTATCTCATAAAAATCATTATCAAAATAAGTTTCAACCGGTTTAAATTTTATATTTTGTTTAGGAATTATCTGAATACAATTTTCAGGGCAGATATCAGAACAGCCACCACACAATATACACTCTGTTCCAAGTTCTGCATCCCCTTCAAAAATTGTATTTTCCCAGCATCGAAGGCACCGGCTTGCTTCCTGCTTTGCTAAATTTTCATCGTAACCAAGTTCAACCTGAGCTATACCAACTCTACGTTCAATCGGCAGTACTGGTATTGGCTGCCGGTGAATTTGTGTGTAGCCTTTTATCGGATAGTAGTTATATGTATCGAAACATTTAACTTTAATTTCGTTGGGAGCCGTTTTATTGCCTGATAAATATTCATCAATAGACCTTGAAGCCAGGCGTCCATCGGCAATAGCCATTATAGCTATCCTTGGTCCAAACACCGCATCACCACCCGCGTAAATTCCTTCAGCAGTGGTTGCAAGGTTTTCTTTATCCACTTTTATGGTTCCATACTCAGTTAGTTCAATTCCATCATGCGGATTAATAAAGTTTAG
>Ga0154732_1078_pt1 | contig 30542 bp, 32 predicted proteins | sample Rifle2008BG16ft_FD_105740 | JGI IMG/M metagenome (GOLD analysis project Ga0154732, IMG submission 105740) | Ignavibacteria bacterium RBG_16_34_14 | reverse complement strand
TATTTAAAGCCTGTTCCTGGAAAACAAACGTTACGCGATTATTACTATCTAACTCAACTGTTATTATTCTGTAACCCTTAAAGTCAGTATCATTTTCATCCGAAGAAGCAGCCCAGTTAAATGTTACTCTTGAATCTCCACCCGCTTCAGCTTCTACTTTAAAAGTCATAGAAGCAGGAGGGGCAACTGAATTTGGAGAAGGAATTTCTTCTTTATTATTTGTGCTGCAATCACCACCCATAAAAACATAAGATAAGAACAAAACTACTAAGGCCGTAAAATATAAATTTAGTTTCTTCTGCTTCATTTTTGTTTCCTTTGTTTCTTGAATAATTCTTAGATATAGAATTTAATTCGCATTCAATTAAAGAAAAAGCCCATCTCGGAACCCTTCCCAAAGGTAATTATGAACAACTTAGATCAGAGGAAGGATTGGGGATGAATAAACACTTATTTACAATCATCATTGCCATTACAGTTTTCTTTCCCTTGTATCCAACAATGACCTGTGGAAGTTATCTCAACAATATTGACAGGGAGACTGACCTCCATCGGATAAACAATAGAGGCATTCCGAATAATTTCATTTATGAAGACAATATCATTAGTTTCGTCTGGGTTATAAGAAACATTCTTTATATCGCCCCAAACTTGGGTGGTAGGTATAAACATTTTTGTCTCTATTATGATACTATCTGTTTTCCATTCGAGATCAAAGGGGAAAAAAATTTTTTCAATAACATAAGTTTTGTTGTTTATAAAACCAATAAAGAGTGCCTCTACTTTATCTTTTTCATTAAACTTCCATCCTTTTTTAGAATGTCCCCAATTCCAAATAGTACTGAGAGTGTCATAAATAATTTTTTCGTACATTTGAGAGGCAGACAAAATATCCATATTTGTTTTAATACAATTGAATGCAATATTTTCGGGGAAAAAGTTATTCCCAACCCCCGCAAACCCAGTAATAGCTATGGCACGATTCTCAATAACTTTAATTTTACATCTAATCGAATCTATGTTGTTGACAGCCTTAGAATCTGCTCCTACAATTATTTTATTTTGTCTTCCAACTATGACAATAAAAGTTCCATGCATGATATCTTGAGCGATACTATTACTTAAGGAAAGGAATATGAAGAAATAAAAGAAGTACATGAAAGGCTTTTCAAAGGAAAGGGAATTTTGAATATTCTCCCCTTTGGGGGGGATTAAAAAAGGGCAGTTATCTAAAGTCCAATAAAATGTCATTCTCAAAATTTTAATTTATCATTCAGGTAAGAAGATATATTTTCAATCTGTATCCTAACTTGTTCCATTGAATCACGTTCTCTTACAGTTACAGTTTGATCATCAAGTGTTTGAGTATCAACAGTTATACAGAAAGGGGTCCCCGCTTCATCCTGTCTTCTATATCGCCTGCCAACAGCACCTTTATCATCATAAAATACTTTAAATCTTTTCCTGAGATCTATTTCTATTTTTTGAGAAATTTCAGGCATTCCATCTTTATTAACAAGAGGAAGTATAGCTGCTTTAATTGGTGCAAGTCTTGGATGAAATTTTAATGCTGATCTCATTTCCCCTTTTACTTCCTCTTCATAATAAGCATCTACCATAAATGCCATAAATGATCTGCTTGCACCAGCAGATGTTTCAATTATATAAGGTATAAATTTCTCTTTCGATTCTTCATCAAAATATTTTAATGATTTGCCTGAGTATTCTTCATGCCGGCTTAAATCAAAATCAGTTCGGTTATGTATACCTTCAATCTCTCCCCATCCAAATGGGAATTCATATTCTATATCAGTTGCTTCTTTAGCATAATGGGCAAGTTTTTCTTTTGGATGATCATGGTATCTTAATTTACTTTTAGTCATTCCGAGATCTTTAAACCATTGGAGCCTTTCGTCTTTCCAGTAATCATACCATTTTTTATCATCAACAGGTTTAACAAAGAACTGCATCTCCATCTGTTCAAATTCACGGGTTCGGAAAAGAAAATTTTTTGTGTTTATTTCATTTCGGAAAGCTTTACCTACCTGCGCAATTCCAAATGGGAGTTTTTGTCTTGAAGAAGATTGAACATTAAGAAAGTTAACAAAAATACCCTGCGCTGTTTCAGGTCTTAAATAAACAACTGCTCCTGTATCTTCAACAGGACCAATAAAAGTTTTAAACATCAGATTAAATTGTCTTGCTGATGTAAATGTATTTTTGTTCCCGCACTGCGGACAATTAATTTCCTGAAGAAGTTTCTGACTTAATTCTTTATTTTCGAGAAGCAGATCAAAAGGATCTTCTTTTCTTTCTTCGGCTACTATAAAAGTCTCATTGTATTTTTCAACGAATTCAGGAATATTAAGAATACCTGTTTTGAAATCTTCAAGTATTTTCTTCTTCTTTTTTTCATTAATCATCTCTGAAAGAGTATCAATTCTGAAACGGGTTTTACATTGTTTGCAGTCAACCATCGGATCTGTAAAATTCTCAACATGCCCTGAGGCTTCCCAGACCTTGGGATGCATAAGAATTGCAGCATCAAGTCCTTCAATATCATCGCGGTAAGTCATTGCTTTCCACCATTCTTCTTTAATATTGCGGAGAAGCTCTACACCTAAGGGACCATAATCCCAGCATCCGTTTAATCCGCCGTATATCTCACTTGACTGAAAAACAAATCCTCTTCTTTTAGCAAGAGAAACAATTTTATCCAATACTTCTGAACGATTATTTGATTTCTTTTCTATGATATAATCCTATTAAAAATTATTAAAACTGGTTCAAATATAGTAAAATGAGTATTAATTTTTTTTCAGGGCTTTAGAGGTTTGTAAAAAGAATTTATATTTGAATCAACTAAAATTTCTATTATGGTGAAATTATGTTTAAGCAGCTTAGACCAAAAGAAGTAAAATATTTTGAAGATTTCAATGAAATGATTTCACACATTTCTGAAATGGCTAAATACGCTAACCAGCTTTTTTCTTCCGATGTCATTGATTACAGCCTTCTATTAAAAATAAAACCACTTGAACAAAGATGCGATGAACTTGCTTCTAAGATAATTAAAAGACTAAACAAAACTTTCATAACTCCCTTTGACAGAGAAGATATTTTTGCTCTGGTTAAAAGATTATCAGCAATAAGCGATATGCTTTTAGGTGCTACTAACAGGGTGGAAACTTTTAACATAACTGAAAAGATTAAATACACTGATAAGGTTTCTGCAATAATTCTTCAGCAGATAATTGAGCTGGGTATTGCAATACAAGATATAAAAGCAAGAAGAATTAATGAATGCAAGGCTGTAAATGATCTTGAATCTGAAGCAGATAAAATTTACCAGCAGGCAAACAAGGAATTATTTGAAGAAGAAAAAGATGCAATTAAACTTATCAAAGTAAAAGAGATTCTTGATATCCTGGAAAGAACCAGCGACAAGTGTCAATCAGCAGCTAATATAATTCTCGCAATCTTCATAAAGAACAACTAACCTGAATGACATTTGCAATTCTGATTATCGTCCTTGCACTTGTTTTTGATTTCTATAATGGAATGAACGATGCTGCAAATTCTATTGCAACTGTAGTTTCCACAAGAGTATTATCTCCATTCCAGGCAGTGCTCTGGGCGGCATTTTTTAATTTTGCCGCAGCGTTTTTCTTTGGGGTGAATGTTGCGAATACAATAGGCAAAGGTATTGTTGATGTTACTGTTGTCGATAACTTTGTAATTTTTTCAGGATTAATAGGGGCGATTATTTGTTCGGCAACAGCAACTCATTACGGCTTACCAATAAGTGTTTCGCATTCAATTATAGGTGGTTACGGCGGCGCTGCAATAGCAAAAGCCGGGTTCAGTTCAATTATTATGTCGGGTTATACTAAAGTTCTGATCTTTATTTTCTTAGCTCCTATACTTGCATTTGTAGTCGCAATATTATTTTCGGTAATTACTTTGTGGATAGTCAGATTTAACTCTCCCTATAAAGTAGATAAATATTTCAGAAAACTTCAGCTTGTTTCTGCGGCTTTTTACAGCTTAAGCCACGGAGCAAATGATGCACAAAAGACAATGGGAATTATTGCTGTTGTTCTATTTACAAACGGACTTATTGGGGATACCTTTCATGTTCCGTTTGGTGTAGTGATACTTAGTTATTCAGTAATTTCTTTCGGTACTCTTGTTGGAGGTTGGAAAGTTATAAGAACACTTGGAATGAGAGTAACAAAGCTTACTCCTTTCAGCGGTTTCAGTGCAGAAACGTCGGCAGGTTTAACAATATCTCTTGCTTCAGTTTTTGGTATTCCTGTAAGCACAACTCATACAATAACAGGAGCAATAATCGGTGTTGGTTCTTTAAAAAGTTTTTCTGCTGTAAGATGGGGAGTTGCAAGAAATATTTTATGGGCGTGGGTTTTAACAATACCTTTATCTGCTGGATTTGCGGTTTTAACGTTTTATCTGTCTACTTATTTATCAAAGTTTTTTAAGTAAATTAAATTCTTTAACAAGAATTTTGTGAATTTTTTTGTGTTCTTTGTTCAACTTCCCATTTTTTATACCAGTAACTTCAAGCAAATAGAGTGATTGAATAAGATAGTTCAGAAAAAGAAGCTTATCTTTTCCCTTTAATGCTTTCAAATGCTTTTCAATAGTTTCATAATCCCCTCTTTCCACAGGACCGGATAAAGCTTTTGCTGGACCAACATTTCTAATATTATCTAAAGTGGAATTAACAGTGGAATTTACTACTGAGAAAAAATCTACCTTCTTTGGTTTGGTTAGCCGAAACATCTTTTCTGCAGAGAATAAATTTCCTACAAGAAAGTTTGAAGCCAATACTCCGGCAAGATGATAGTAAATTTTTTTATCTGACCTTAAATAGAATGGCTTTAACTTCAGATCTAAAGCAAGCTTGTTAAGAAAATCTTTAGCAACTTTTTTTTCAGCTTCTATTGCAACAGAACAGTTTTTAATATCTACAATTTTTGTTGAAGGAAAAGTCTGCATTATATGAAAAGAACCAGTATGGGCTTTCTTTTTCTTAAGCGATTTTAACTCACTTATATCTAAAGCTCCGGATACATGAATAAAAAGTGAACCCTTAAAATCTAAATCAAGTTTTGAAATTTCTTTGGCAGTTTTTTTTATCTGGCTGTCAGGAACTGTAAGAAAAAATATTTTAGTTTCGTTTGTAAGAAATTTGAGATTATTGGAATAATCGGGGACTTTAAATTTTCCTGCAAGCTTCTTAGCTGAATTTTTATTCCTGCTTATTATTGAAGTAACATTGTAACCAGCTTTTAATAAAGCAGAAACAAGAGAGAATGCAATCTTACCTGCACCAATAAAAGCTATATTTGATTTTTCAGAAAACAATCAGCTTGCCTCGCTTCGGATAAGAATCGGGTCACCGTAAATAACGGCCGAAAGATAACCAACAACTTCCCTGTAATCACCCGTTGTATCTCCGGAATTGCACCTGTAAAGAACTTCTGATTTCTTTTTATTTAATTTTGAAGCAGCTTTCATTATTGAAACAATAGTTCCGCCGCCACAAGCTTCACAATTTCTAAATTGGAAATCCTTTTGCAGCATCTCATAATCAAAATCGAGTATTCTTTTTTCAACAATTGAATCAAGTTTATCTGCAGCATCACCTGAATAATAATGGGATAAATCGGAACTGGCAATAACAATTGTTTTATTGTCAACTGCTAAAGATAATTTTTCTGCAAGTTCATCCACAAACAAATCTCCCTGGTCTCCCATAACAATCGGAACAATTTTAAAATCCTTAAGCAGAACCTGCAGAAAAGGGATCTGTACTTCAACTGCATGCTCTGACCTATGACCTTCTGATCCTTTAAATATAATTTTACTCTCCTCTGCTAATTTATCTGTCATATCTTTGTTTACTTCAACAACTCCAAGAGGAGTTTCATAGCCATCTCCTTCATAAACAGAAATTCCGGGAAAGTATTCTCTGTGGCTTGGAGAAATGATAATTACGGTTTCAATATTTTTATTCTTTAAAAGATTAAATCCGTATGACGCAGTGCTGCCTGAATAAATGTAACCTGCATGAGGAACTATAATTCCAAAAATATTATTAAATGTTTTCCGGGAATCTGAAATTGAAAGCAAGGTTTTAATCTCGGCTTCCAGTTTATTTTTAGAAGCGGGATAAAATAAACCTGCAACTGCAGGCTGCCTGATTTTATTCAAACTTTTCATCTTCTGAAATAATCGTTGCTGTAAAAACCTGCAGATTTAATTTTTGAATTTTCCAAGTATCGGGAAGCAATCCTCCCTTTTCGCATAAAGCAGAAAGAAACTGTTCACGCAAATAACTATTTGCAATTGCAACCTGGGGAAGAAGAACAGCACGAATATAACCTTCATCGAGTATTAATCCATGTTTGCCAACTATTATTTCTTCATAATCCTTTATCCTCTGAGGAGATGATAAAATCGAAATTTCAATTTTTATTTTTTCAAATTCCTCTTTTGTTAAAGGAAAAAAACGGGGATCGGAAAAGGCAGCCTGTTTAGCAGCTTCACAGACTGTATCATACAATGTTGCCCTGGTAAAAACGTAGCCTATACATCCCCTTAACACTCCTTCAATTTTAAGTGTAACAAAAGCACCAATATGAAGTTTAAGGAAGGGATATTGCAGGTAATCAATTTGAGTACGGGGAGTTTGATCGAATAATCTTTTTATTGATTCTCTTGCAGCTAATAACAGCACCCCTTTTTCTTTTTCTGTTATTTCCATAAGGTATTCTTACAGAACTATTTTTTTATAGAACAAACTAATAGTTCTGTTTTTTCTTTTAATAAAAAAAGTAAATCATCCTTAATAAAAAACGAATCAGGAACGAAGTTCTTCACACCTCTGTTAAGTTCCTCCTCAAAAATAACTTTTCCTTTGTCAATATCAACTGCCTTGAAAATATTCTTCATTTCATCACCGGAAGGTTGTATTTGATGAAAGCTGAAAAAAAGAAGATTCTGAAGCAAAATGTAATCAATCTTCCCCGATATAAGGTTCTGATTTCTTTCCTCAAACAAAAATTTTTTTACTTTTTCATTACCTTCTGTTTCAGGAAAAAATTGTTTTGTAAAATAATACCCTTCCGGATTTTCTTCATCTAAAATTTTTTCCCTTAAAGTACTTATTTCGACTGCGTTCTCGCCAACATTTTCCAGCAATTCTCCGGTTTTATAATTCAGCTTAAAATAGTTCCTGCCTTCAAACCTCTCCTTAAAACAATACAGTTCATCATTATAAATGAAAAGAAAAATGTAATCATCATTTCTCCATAAAATATTTTTGCTCAGGATATCAAAAGCAATAATACCAATATGCCCGGGCATATCTGGTTTCCTGAATCTGTGGAAGAAAATTGTATTTTTATAAATCTTTTCAATTCCAATCCAGAATTTTTCTTCGATGAACAATTTGTTAAAGATTTTATTTCCGGAATTAATTTCAATACAACTAAAAAAAACTTCTTTAGCTTCAGGATCTCTTTCTTCTATTACAAGTTTTCCTGTTTCTGAAGGAAGGAGCCGCCAGATCTGTTTATTATTTGAGAAGGTATATTCTTTTTTAATTTTCACATCGGTAATTCATTTTCGTCATTGCGAATTCTGATCTTGCCTGTCGGCAGACAGGTTTATCGGGATGAACCAATCAAACTTTTGTTATCAATATTAATTTGAGATTGCTTCACTCGAAGACTCGTTCGCAATGACATTATTAATTTATATCCCTTCAAATCTTGCAGTAAAGTGCCTGAGCATCGGGGCTTCATAAGTTATTTTATAACCCTTCAATGATTCCCTGTTCTTAAATACTTCAAGAATTATTTCAAGAACATAATCAATATGGCTTTGTGTATAAACTCGTCTTGGAATTGCTAATCTTACTAATTCCATTGGCGGCGGAATTAGTTTTCCATTTTTATCATATTTACCGAACATTACACTGCCGATTTCAACTGCTCTTATTCCTCCTTCAATATAAAGCGCACAAACAATTGATTGCCCGGGAAATTTTTCTGAAGGGATATTAGGAAGAAATCTTTTTGCATCAATATAAATAGCATGTCCTCCAGGTGGTTCAATAATTGGGACACCTGCAGAAACAAGTTTTTCTCCAAGATATTCTACACTCCTTATTCTGTATTGCAAATAATGTTCATCAAGCACTTCCTGGAGTCCCTGAGCGATTGCTTCCAGATCGCGCCCTGCAAGCCCGCCGTAAGTTGGAAAACCTTCTGTAACTATTAAAAGATTTCTGCATTTCATTGCAAGGTCAGTATCATTCATTGCAAGGAAGCCGCCGATATTTGCAAGACCATCTTTCTTTGCACTCATTGTTGCACCATCTGCATAAGAAAACATTTCCTGAGCAATTTCAAGTAAAGATTTATCTGTGTATCCTTTTTCTCTTTTTTTTATGAAGTAAGCATTCTCGGCAAAGCGGCAGGCATCAATGAACAATGGAATATTATATTTTTTGCAAACTTCACTCGTCTCTTTAATGTTCTGCATTGAAACCGGCTGACCACCACCCGAATTATTTGTTACAGTAATCATGCAGAGGGGAATATTTTCAGCACCTTTTTCTTTTATAAATGTTGCAAGTTTTTCAACATCCATATTTCCTTTGAAGTCGGCTCTTATTTCAGGATGCTTTCCTGTTTCGTTCAAAAGATCAACGGCTTCCGCTCCAGTGAATTCAATATTGGCTCTTGTAGTATCGAAGTGAGTATTATTCGGGAAATATTTTCCACTTCTTCCAATGATTGAAAATAAAATTTTCTCAGCAGCCCTTCCCTGGTGAGTTGGAATGATATATTTCATATGAGTAATCTTATTAACAGCTTCCTCAAACCTGTAAAAGCTTCTTGAACCAGCATAAGATTCATCACCATCCATAATTCCAGCCCACTGTTTGGAACTCATCGCAGAAGTTCCGCTGTCCGTTAAAAGATCAATTAAAACATCATCGGCATGAATAAGAAAAGGATTAAAGCCAGCTTCTTTCAATATTTTTTCTCTCTCTTCCTTTGTTGTAAATCTTATTGGTTCAACTGATTTTATTTTGAAAGGCTCGATAATAGTTTTCGTTTGCATATCTACACTCTTATAAAATTAACAGATTAAATTTAGCAAATACTTGGCTCAAAGGTGAAGCGTCAAAAAGCAGATGATATTTTCCACCTTCCATCCAACTTTTTTCTTGCCTTTTGAATAAACTATAAATAATTTTTTAATATCACTTACCTTCAACTTTATTAAGGAGTTAAAATGGATAATATTGAACAGAATTCCGAAACTTCAACCACTACGGTTCAACCGGAGGAGGAACTTACTCATACAGATAAAATGACAGGAATTTTTACTGAGCCTTCTGCAACATTTGAAAAAATTGCAAGATTCCCGGTAAGAACAATTGATTGGCTTTTGCCGCTTATTATTCTCCTTGCTATTATTTCAATTATACGAATACTTGTAATGAGCAATGAGGAGATAGCATACCAAGTAAAACAAATGCAAGAAAAGTCAATTAATGAAATGGTTGAAAAAGGTGTGCTGACAAGAGAGCAAGCAGATCAACAAATAGAACAGAGTGAAAAATTTAGCAAAAGTCCTGTCGGTTGGATTTTACAAACAGCAGGAATTTTTATCTTTGGGTCAATCGTATTTTTCCTGGTGGTTTTAATTTATTTCCTTTTTGTAAAAATTGCTTTAAAAGGAAATGGCGGATATACTTCAGCACTTGTTGGAAGCGGATTAACAGCATACATCAGCATCATCCAGGTTGTTCTTGCAGCAATACTTGCATTGGCTTTTGGAAGACTGATGTCTGATTTGAGTGTGGCTTCTTTCGCTAATATGGATAAGACAACAGTTACAGGATGGGTTCTTGGTAAACTTGACCCTTTCTCTATTTGGGCTTATTCTGTTTTAAGTATTGGTCTCGCAAAAATGTTCAGATCAGATTCAACAACAAAATACTTTATACTTGTATTTGGAGTGTGGATTTTAGGTTCTCTCTTACTTTGGGGTATAGGTAAAGCAGTACCGTTTCTTAGTTTTTTATCCTCAATGTAAAATTACAACGTAGCACAGATTAGTAATCTGTGCTACGATAAATATTTCTAAAATTTATAAAGGGAATAACCTATGAGAAAAAAAAATAAACGAGTGGATGCTTATATAGAAAAAGCTCAGCCATTCGCAAAACCAATTTTAACCAAACTTAGAGGATTAATTCATAAAGGAAACCCTGAAGTGGAAGAAACGATCAAGTGGGGAATGCCATCATTCGAATATAAAGGACCATTTTGCAGCTTTGCAAGTTTTAAACAGCACGCTGTATTTGGTTTTTGGAAGTATAAATTGATTAAAGACCCTAAAGGTTATTTGGGCGAAATATTTAATAAAGGAGGTGATGCAATGGGAAACCTGGGACGAATTACGAGCATAAAAGATTTGCCTCCAGATAAAATAATTATTGATTTTGTAAAACAAGCAAAAAAGCTGAACGATGATGGTGTTAAATTACCTGCCAAACCTAAAAAGCCGAAAACTGAATTAGTTATTCCGGATTATTTTATCAATCCAATAAAGCAAAACAAAAAAGCTTTTGAGACATTTAATAGCTTCAGCTATTCACATAAAAAAGAATATCTTGAATGGATAACTGAAGCAAAAACTGATGAAACTAAAAATAAAAGAATAACAACTACAATTGAATGGCTATCTGAAGGTAGATCAAGAAACTGGAAGTACAAGAAAAAGTGATTTCGGATTTTAGATTTTGGATTTCGGATTTATGTATTTAAAAATCAGGGATCTGGTATCAGGATTCAAAGGTATAGGAGTTTCATTAATACCTTATACCTTATACCCTATACCTTTATAGCCAAACATATATTCACTAACAAACTAAGTTTTCAGAAATGAGAAGCATTAAAAAACTACATCATGCAATTGATGAACCAATGAATGGATTATCTACTTACAGAGCATTTCCAAATATTTATATAGATCAAATTGATCCTTTTCTATTACTTAACCATCATGGTCCTCAGGAATTTTCTCAGAACAACAGCGGATTGCCTTTTGGACCTCATCCCCACAGAGGTTTTGAAACACTCACTTTTATTTTAAAGGGAGATGTGGTTCATAGCGATTCAAGCGGTGGAAAAAGTATAATAACTACCGGAGGTATTCAATGGATGACCGCAGGAAAAGGAATTATTCACTCAGAAAATTCTTCAGATGAGTTCAAGCGAAAAGGTGGAGTTGAAGAAGTACTGCAGTTATGGATTAATCTTCCTGCTAAATTAAAGTTGACTCCACCCAAATACATTGGTTTACAAAAAAACCAAATTCCTAAATTAAAATTGGATAGCGGTAAATTGACTGTTAATCTTATTTCAGGAAAATGGGATAATACCAAAGGTGAAATAGATTCTTTAACTGATATATTTACATCTTTTATTGAACTTAGAAAAAACGGAATTTTAAATATTAGTGTTGAAAAAGAAAGAAATATTCTTTTATATGTAGTTGATGGAAAAATAAGAGTTAATAATGAAATTGCCGACAAACTTATTTTAGTAGAATTCAACAACAATAATGAGAAAATAAACATTGAAGCCCTTGAAGATTCAATAATAATTTTCTGTCATGGCAGACCACTTAATGAACCGGTAGTTTCTTATGGTCCCTTTGTTATGAATACAGAAGCTGAGATAAGACAAGCTATGATTGATTATCAGTCAGGAAAGTTCGGATAACAATAAATGAGTAAACTCAATTTAACCTCTATCAGATAAACTGTTGAAACATTTATAAATATTGATTCTTTACTTATTAACACCGGGATTAATCCCGGTGTTAATATAGCTAAAAACCCTTAAGAACCGTTTTAACGGTTTTAACCCTAATAGTTTTTTAACATAAGTAAATAAAATTTTTTAATAGAAGATTATTTTATTAATTTCGATTATCAATCACTTCTTTGTAAGAAAGGAGAAAAAAAACATGGCATACTTTCTTTTGCAGGGAGCTTTCACAACCGAGTCCTGGAAAGCTTTACTTGATAAACCCGTTAACAGAGCTGAAGTCGTTCGCCCGGTAATTGAAAAAATGGGTGGGAAGGTTGAATGCGCTTTCATCTCTTTCGGTGAATATGATATTGTATTAATTATGCAAATGCCGGACAATATAACTGCCGCTGCTTTTTCTTTAGCTGTTGCTGCAGGTGGTGCATTTAAATCAAGCAAAACAACTCCATTGCTTACAATGGAAGATGGGGTTGAAGCTATGAAAAAAGCTGGTAAAACTGGTTATCGTCCGCCAAGCAAATGAAATTTCTGCTTTCAATTATTAAATAATAAGCAGAAAAACTTTGTACAGAATTGTATATAAAAAAATAAAGTTATCTTTAATTTTCGGTTTATTATTTTCTGTTTATTAAAATTGATAAGGAGATAATAATGTCACACGTCCCTTCTTCATCCCGTTATGAAAATACAAACTACAAACGCTGCGGCAGAAGCGGAATAAAACTTCCTCCAATCTCGCTTGGTTTTTGGTATAACTTTGGCGGATATGATATCTTTGAAAACTGCCGAGCTATGGTTCGCCGGGCTTTTGATTTGGGAATTACACACTTCGATCTTGCAAACAACTATGGACCACCTTATGGCTCAGCTGAAGAAAATTTTGGACGAATTTTACAAAAAGATTTAAAACCTTACCGTGACGAATTAATTATTTCCTCTAAAGCAGGATGGGATATGTGGCCCGGACCATATGGTAACTTCGGTTCAAGAAAATATTTAATTGCAAGCCTTGACCAGAGTTTAAAGAGAATGGGATTAGATTACGTTGATATTTTCTATCATCATCGCCCTGATCCTGAAACTCCGCTTGAAGAAACAATGGGTGCACTTGATTATATAGTGAGAAGCGGCAGAGCATTGTATGTCGGTATTTCTCAATATAAACCTGAAGACACGAGACAAGCTGCAAATATTCTTCGTTCATTGGGAACACCATTACTTATTCATCAGCCAAATTATAATATTTTTGACAGATGGATTGAACGGGGATTACTTAATGTTTTGGATGAAGAAGGAATTGGCTGCATAGTATTTTCTCCATTGGCTCAGGGAATTCTTACAGATAAATATTTTAAAGATATTCCAAAAGATTCGAGAGCTGGTAAAGAGCACATTCCTTATTTCCAATCCGATAGAATTACAGAAGATGTTTTGAAAAAAGTAAGAAAGCTGAACGACCTGGCAAAAGAGAGAAATCAATCGTTAGCACAAATGTCTTTAGCCTGGGTATTAAGACAACCAGTAATAACCTCAGCACTAATTGGTGCAAGTAAAGTATCTCAGATTGATGATGCATTTGGAGTTTTACAAAATCTGAATTTTAGTGAAGATGAATTAAGAAGGATTGATGAAATATTATCTACTTAAAAATTGGAGTAATGGAATTGTGAAATGATAGAGTAATTAGCTAAAACCAAAGTTCCTTAATTCCAATATTCCAGATTAACGTTGGACATAGAAGATTAAATATCCAGATCTGGCGTCTTAGTGTCAGGCATCCGATCAGCAGCAAAATTATTTCACCCAGCTATTGACACTGATTTTTTTCTAATGTAGTTTTTGCCTCAAGATAGGGGACCTTCTTTTCTTCGATGTAATTGTTAACCTTGGTAAGGAAGCGGGGGTATAACTTATAAAAAAATTAAAATCATTTAAAAAATATTTTCTTAATTTCAAATTATATATATAGGAGGTGTGTGATGAAATTTAATCGCCAGTCTTTTTTCAATTCTTATAAGACAAATTTTGGAAATCTGACTCAGAACCAGGTTTCAGGTTTGGAAAATTTACTGAACTTTATAGAAGCCGATCAGGCATTAACTGATGTCCGCTGGATAGCTTATATGCTGGCAACTGTTAAGCATGAGTGCGCAGATACTTACCAGCCAATTACTGAAAGAGGACCAAAAACATATTTCGATAAGTATGAAGCAGGAACTGCTATTGGCAAAAGACTTGGAAATGCCGAAAAGGGCGATGGACATTTATTCCGAGGTAGAGGTTATGTACAGATTACTGGAAGAGCTAATTATAAAAATTTAAGTGCAAAACTGGGATTAACTAAAGATGAAGATCTGATAACAAAACCGGATCAAGCCTTGTCGCCAAATATCGCATATAAAATTATGTCCCACGGAATGCTGAATGGTTCCTTTACAGGAAAAAAACTCCAGGATTATATTAATTCATCAAAGGCTGATTATAGAGAAGCACGCAGGATTATTAATGCTCTTGACCAGGCTGAAAAAATACAAGGTTATGCAGTTAATTTTGAAACAATTCTAAAAAACAGTTTAATGAAAATGGCAGAAGGAACTGCAAATCCTGTAACTGAAGAAGAAAAAAAAAAATTATTTGAAAATAATATCCTTGAGATAAATAAAATGTATGTCCCTGCTGGAAGTTTGGTTAAAAACCTTATAATGGAATTAGAACGTGACAACAGAAATACATATATCAAGCTCCGGAATGCAGTTGCTAATGGTCATCAGGTAAATTACGATCTTGTTGAAGGTGACAGTAACCTGATTATTAATATTGCTAATGCACTTGGTTTTAAAAATGCTACCAAAGAATTATTAGAGGTAAGGGATGCTTAAAAAATTATTTACGGTTGTAATTATCTGTTTGGTTATAGTTCTTTTAATCCTTGCTTACTTTGGCGGTCTTTGGCAGAATAAAGAAAAAATACATGCTGCTGAATTAGAAATGGAACAGCTTCGTTCAATGAGGGATTCTCTTCTTACGGTTGTTGCTTACCGCGATTCTTTGGAACTTCTTATTGGAGAACAAATATCTTCAAAAAAAGATGAAGCTGAAGTTCTCCGGCAGGAAGTCAGCAGATTAGAAGAAGTTCGAAAAGAGAAACAATTTACAATCAGAAGCTTACGCAAAAAGGAAGATATTCAAAATAAATTCAAGGAAACCTTTCCTGAAGTTGCAAATTCAGATTGGGGAGTTACGGAAGTATTTAATGAAAAATATGGAGTAGGGATAGAATATCTTTTAATCCCTTTATGGTTTAATGAAACATTTATTATTGACCATAATAACAGCAAGCTTTACCAGGCGCAAAAAGATAAATTATTACTCGTTGATTCTCTTAATCAATTTGTAATTATTCTGCAGGATTCGGTTTTAGTATTAGAAAAACTAAACCGTAAAGCTTATGAAAATGGTTATAACACTGCTTATGTAAAATATGAAGAACTTAATCAGAAATATATAAGTGAGCTTCAGAAAGGGAAAATTGATTGGGGTCTTCAGGCTGCTGGTTTTGTTGGAGGTGGTGTAATTGGTGTCTTGATTGGAAGAGGAACTAAATAATTAAAAAAGCTTATGAAAGGATTAATATATGCCTTCAAAAATATGGACTTATGAAACTTTAGCACAAGCAAGCAGAGATGAGTTAGAAAAAATTTTACTGACAGGTACTCCTCCGGATATTGAACAGCTTAATGGCTACATTTATTGCGGTTGGAATCATGAATGGATTGGCAATCTTTCCGGTAAGAAATTTAAAAAAGGATTCCTGAAAAAGAATGGCAGGAATTTCGGATATAATGAGCTTGTTATTCAGGATGGGAAAGAATATCTCGGTGAGTGGAAACAACAAATCACGGGTAATGGCAAACCAGAACAACTTGGATATTTCCGTACATCATACATCAAAGATGAACCGCCGACTAAATTATATGAACCATATATGCATCTTGCGCATTTCAATTATGATATTCCGAATATGCACAAATGGTATTTAAGCTTCTTTAGAGTAATAAGAGATTTTGTCGTTTGTCCTAATCCCGGAGATAATACCTTAATGTTATGTAAAGCTTATCTGCGTGTATTTCCTTTTTTAAATATTTTTTATTGTTACTTTTTACTCGGACACAGAGAAAAAATAAAATATCTCCCCTGGTAGTAATTAGATTTTCAAATCTTTTAATGGAGTGATACAATGCTTACATCAAATGAGAAAAGATTAATTATTTATTTGAAGGTATTGCTCATATTTAATTTTCTTTTTTTAGCCTTTTGTCTTGTTAGTCTTATTGTGCCATCCTTTACCAATTTAAGTTCCTTATTCATTATAAATTTTTCTGCCCTGTCGTTTATAAATATATTAATGTGCTGGTATGCAGTTTCAGATTTACGAAGGTTTATGCTTTTAGTAAAACTGTTTGCCTGGCAGTTTGTCTTTTCCGCTGTTATAGGAGCATATTTACTTTTGTGGACCGATACAACGGCTGTTATAGTATTATGGAAAACTTCTTTATCCCTTAAAGTTGTAATTATAATCTCATTAATCTTCGATGTTCTGAATGCAGTTCTAACTTTTATTTTATTATCATCAGCTGAAAGAGCAAGGTACGGATTAAAATACTTTTCACCTCTGCAATTTAAAACCCTTGAAGCTCTCGCAGAGGTAGTCATCTATGGTGAGAATGAAACTATTACTTGTGAAGATGTAGCGAAAAATGTTGATACATATTTCCAAACCTTTCAGGCTAAATTCAAATGGACAATGGCATTAGTAATTACAGGATTATACTTTTACCCTTTATTATCTTTTTATCCTCCTCTTCCCTATCTCTCTGCTAACAAAAGGCTTGAATTTCTGAAAAAAAGATTTTACAGAGATATTGAAACTCGTTTGATTCCTGAATTCTGGAGAGTAATTGCCCAGGGAATGATTAGAATTGCCAAGCAGATGTGTTACATAGGATACTATAGTGATAAGCGTACTTTTGTTTCAGTTGGCTATATACCCTTTTCTGAAAGAAAAGATAAAAGTGAAAGGCTAAATAATTTTCCTGTAAAAAAATCTCCTGAACTATCAGTTAAATCCGAAAAAGATATAAAACAGGAATCTATTGAAGGTGATGTGATAATTATTGGCTCTGGTGCTGCTGCATCTGTACTGGCAAAAGGATTAGTTGAAAATGGAAGAAGAGTTCTTATGATAGAACGGGGTAATCATGAAATACCGGAAACGTTTAATGAAAATGAAATGGAAATGGTTTCAAGACTTTTCCAGGATGGAGCTATCCAGGCAGCGAGAGATTTCCGGTTTACTGTTTTCCAGGGAAGCTGTGTCGGAGGTTCAACTGTTTTAAATAATGCTGTTTGTTTTAAAATGCCTGAACCAGTGCTTGATAAATGGAATAAAAATTTTAATACCGGATTGAATAAAACTGAAGTTATGAAATCTATGGACAGGGTCTGGGATATGATTGGAACTAATCGTATGAATGGAGATAAAGATTCAGGTAATGGAAAAGTAAGACTTAATCCAGGTGGATATTTGTTTAAAGAAGGATGTAAGAAGTTAGGTTATGATTCCCCGCCAAACATTACTGATTCAGTTAACGCAAATATATCAGGTTGCCTTGGCTGTGGATATTGCAACATAGGATGCCAGTATAATAAAAAGCTTTCAATGCTTACTACTATCCTGCCTGAAACTCAAAAAAAATATGGAAAGGAAAACCTGGAAATTATAGCTGGCTGTGAAGCCATAAAACTGAGTAAAAACGGAAGCGGGATTTCGTATGTAGAATGCCAATTCAACAGCGGTAGAAAAATTAAAGTTTATGGAAAGACATTTGTTGTTTCAGCAGGAGCTATTTCTTCAAGCATACTTCTTTTAAAATCTAAACTGGGAATTGAAAATGTTGGCGAGAATCTTTCATTTAACGTTGGCTCACAATTAACTGCTGCTTATCCCTATAAAATAGATTCCTACGATGGATTACAGATATCTCATTACATGAAAATTTCCCCTGATACCGGTTACATTATGGAATCCTGGTTTAATCCCCCAATGTTCCAATCAACAGCAATGCCCGGATGGTTTGAAGATCATTATAATAATATGAAACGTTATGACAGGCTTGCCTGTGTAGGAATTTTAGCCGGTTCAGAATCTAATGCAAAAGTAAGAGTAGCTGGTCTTACCGGAAGAGAAATAGATTATACCCCCACCAAAAAAGATTTTCAAACATTATTAGCCGGACTTGAACTTGCCGGAGAAATAATGCTTGCAAGCGGTGCCGAATCTGTAATGCCCAATACTTTTAAGTATTATGAATTCAGAACAAATGATGAGGTTAAAAGACTTCATGAAGTTATAAAAGATCCAAGTGAAATTACTCTTGGCACTGGTCATCCCCAGGGTGGAAATATTCTTAGCGGCAGTGAGGAAAAAGGAGTTGTAAATCCCGAATTCAAAGTGTTTGGTTTCAATAATCTTTATATCTGTGATGCAAGTGTATTTCCAACAAGCATTGGAGTTAATCCTCAGCTGACTGTAATGGGTCTTGCTGATTATGCAGTTCAATTTATAAAAGAAAATAACGGGTAAGAGTTTTAAAATCAATAAAATTATGCAGCAAAATTATCTCACTATTTCAGAATTATTACTTAATTGCGAAGAGAATGGAACGGCTCCAAAATATTTTGTTAATGAAAAAACTTACCAGGAACAAAAAAGTTCTTTTTTTGGTCAGCCTCTTCCTGTAAGGACAGAGCCGGTTATTTACCAATCTAATGGTGAAGAGGTTTTTGTTGTCAGCGATCTTCACATTGCTTCCGGCAGAAACTCTGTCGGAATATATAGAGGAACTGAAAACTTTTTTGCAGATGATTCTTTTTACAGATTTTTGGAATATGCCGACAATGTAAAAAAAACAACTAATGCATTGCTTGTTATTAATGGAGATATTTTTGATTTCTTAAGAGTTACCGAATATCCTGGGAAATCAAAAAAAATCCGGCCGGTAAAAAAATTAAAGTATTTATTTAAAGGACAAATCCTTAGAAACCCTAAAGAACCTCCTAAAGAAATAATTGATGATGAATATAATAAATGGATGAATGAGCTTGCAAAAATAGGCATAATAAAAACAAGGGAAGACCTTGAAAATAGTATTTCGGAAAAAGAAAAAAAATTCGGCCTCAGGACTGACGATTATAAAACCATTTATAAATTAGTTAAGATAAAACGCGGGCATCCTGATTTCTTTAAAGCTCTAAGTATATGGATGGAACGTGGAAATAAAATTATAATTGTGAAAGGCAATCACGACCTTGAGCTTTACTGGCCTGCGGTAAGGAATTACCTGAGGTTAATTATCGCTGAAGCAATTGCAGAAAAGAACGATAAAAATATTGAGGATGTTTTAAAAAGAAATATTCTTCCAAATATCACATTCATAGATGACTCAGTAGAAATAGATAAAGACTTTTATATTGAACATGGACACAGGTACGATAAGTTTTGCATGGTTCTTGATGAGCCTGTTTTAAAAAATAATCCTTCACAAATGAATATTCCTTTTGGTTCTTTTTTTAACAGGTACCTGTTAAACAGAATAGAATTATTTTTTCCATTCCTTGATAATGTGAGACCCTCAGGAAATGTTCTTCCAATTCTTATGAGAGAAAATTTCGCACTGGGAATAAAAGTTTTACTCCAGCATATTCCTCTTCTTTTAAGAATATTACTTACCAATTTCCGGTATGTCCGTTTTATGTTCGGCAAGGTATTCTGGTTTCTGCTGGCAATCCTGATACCTGTTGGCCTGGTTATCTTTTTTAATCTGCCGGTAATAGGTTCGCTAATGGAGGGAATTTCCAAAGTACAGGAAAGTGGCGGGATTGCTGCCAAAGTATTAGAGTTTGCAAAGAGTCTGATTTTACTAATACCATCATATCTTCTGTCAAGATTAGCTGCATGGTTTCACTTAAGTGAACCATCAAGCCTTGATAAATTCGCGAAGCTGCGTTTAGAAGGAACTAATTACAAAATTATAACAATGGGGCATACTCATAATCCCGGGGAATATCAGTTCAAAATTAATAATGACCATAAAAGATTTTATAATACCGGAACCTGGATTCCGGTTATTGAAACATCAACAGCCGAAGTTCGCCAGGATAAAACTTATTCGTTTCTTCATTTGATAAGAGATGCTACTGGTAAACTTAGGCCGGCAAATAATTATTTAATGCAAAGATGGAATGATGATGCAAAAAGAGCTGATTTGCAGGTGCTTGTCGAAAGAAAATAGGAAGAAAACCATATTCGCTTGAATATTTTAAAAATCATAGTTAAGGAGATTCCATGCTGGACAATGTTGTAATTGATGTCGTAATCGGACTTGTATTTGTTTATTGTCTCTACTCCATCTTTGTAACAATTATTAACGAAATTATTGCTTCTGCATTCAACCTTAGAGCTCAAATGCTTAGACATGCAATCCGGCGAATGCTTACAGACGAGGATGATAATGTACTTAAAGGTTTTTTTATTAAAATTTTTAAGAGAAAGAGAAATAAAAAAGATCTGCTTGGAAATAAACTTTTTAAAGATTTTTTTGATCATCCTCTTATTAAGTATATGAGCAGTGGAATTTTATACAAAACTCCCTCATATATCTCACAGGATAATTTTTCAAAAGTTCTTACAGATATTCTTAAAGAGTACGGAACTTCAGATGGTGTTACTCCACTTCAGAATATTAATAATAACCTGGAGCTACTTGGGAAAAAAACCGGAGAAACTAATTTGCAAAGTGACACAATAAAACTTATCAGCTCATTTATTAAAGATGCAAATGATGACCTGTACAAGTTTAAAGAAATCATTGAGAAGTGGTTTAATGATACAATGGATAGAGCTTCAGGATGGTACAAAAGACAAACACAGCTTATTATTCTTATTACCGGTTTAATAGTTTCGTTATCCTTTAATGTAAATACATTCGAAATTGTAGACCGCTTATCAAAAGATAAAGCTGCGCGGGAACAGATCGTGAATATTGCTGAGAATTATGTAAAGGATCGTCAGTTGTCAGATTTAGATACTACTACTGTGAAACGTTTGGATAGTCTAGTTACAACTGCGCATAATCTTTATAAAACAGATGTAGAGCCTGTAAATAAAATAATAAATTTAGGCTGGGGTTCTTGGGATAACTTTATAAATGGATTCTGGAACAGCTTTTTGGGCTGCTTTGTTACAGCACTTGCAATTTCACTTGGTTCACCCTTCTGGTTTGATCTTTTAAGCAAGCTTATAAAAATAAGAGGAACAGGAACAAAACCTACTGAGGATAAAGAAAAAGTAAAATAAAAATAATGAAAGGAATTAAATGGGAATAGAATACTTTACTCAGGATACAGAAGTCAGGGAAATAATTACCAAATTAAAATCCGGGAACCTGATTGTGTCTGACGTTTTAGATGAAGAAGGGAATCAATATGTTGATTTAGTTCAGGAAGGAGGCGGAGTGCTTGGTATTGCTTTACTGGGCTATACTTATGTGCTCGAACAGGTTGGCATTAGATTCTTCAGTCTTGCGGGAACTTCTGCAGGTGCTATAAATACAATACTTCTTGCATCTGTTGATGTAATTAGTAAACCTAAAACCGAAGAGATAATTGAATACCTGGTAAACCAAAACCTTTTTGATTTTGTTGATGGTCCCTTTTATGTGAAAAATTTTTTAAATGCTGTAAGGAATAAATCTACAATTTTCTTAAAGCTATTATGGGGATTGTGGTCTCAGAAATATTTCTTCAAACATCAGGGTTTAAATCCGGGTGAAGAATTCAGGAAATGGATTCTGGAAATTCTTAAAAAGAATAATATTAATTCTACTGAAGATCTCGGGACTTTAAGACGGCTTCCCAAAAGCCTTTCAATCAGAAAAGGTATTAACAAAACAATTGATGGTTTGGAGCCAAAATTAAAAATAATTGCCGCAGAAATTACAACTGAGACAAGAGTAATATTTCCTGAAATGAACAAGCTGTTCTGGAAAGAACCGGAGAATGTTTCTCCAGCAGATTATGTTCGTGCATCAATGTCAATTCCTCTCTTCTTTCATCCATTTAAAGTTAAGACAGGTAACAAAAATAAAGAAGACTGGTACAATTGTGTCAGGTATAAAGGTGAACCTCCTGAAGAATCTGTTTTTGTAGATGGCGGTGTACTATCCAATTTTCCAATTGATGTTTTTCACAATCGTAAAATAGTTCCAAGGCTTCCTACATTTGGAGTAAAGCTGGGTGATGACCGTCATGAAGTAAGTCTCGTAAAGAATATTCCAAAATTTTTAATGGCAATTTTTAATAGTGCACGCCATGTTCTCGATTACCAATTCCTTTTAACAAATCCTGATTATGAAAAGCTGATTACAAAGGTTGAAACCGGAGACCATAACTGGCTGAATTTTTCTATGTCTGATAAAGATAAATTAGATTTATTCAAAAGAGGCGCAAAAGCAGCCGCTGAATTTTTAGAAGAATTTAATTGGGAAGAGTACAAAAAGATTCGGGAAGAACTAGCCAAACCAGATTTACCGGAATAAAAGACGGTTTCAATTTCTGAAACCTATCCAGTACTCCGCATCGGTATCAATCACTTGTGACTGATGTCTCAAATTTCTTTTAGCATTAAATAATAAAAAGTAAAATTGTTTTTTTAAACTATTGACACTGAATTCTTTCTAAAGTAGATTCGCTTCAGGTTTGAGTCACAAAAATTAGATTTGACGGGAATGCATTCTCCGGGGCTTCCGATGTTTACCTGATGAGTTGGTGGGGCTGATTTTATTTCTATACTTTTTTAGCCAAATTCAATTTGTATAACAAATACTTATGAAAAACCAAAAATTATTGTGGACAATCCCAATTATATTTTTAGCGGGTTTATATATTTTCGGTCAGGATTCAAACTCAGTTTCAAATTCAGGAATAAATAATTCCATGCCAGAACCCGAAGAAACTTCCGACACTATTATCCCTCTCTCAAGACTTGAATATTCGCTTTCAATAATTGTTTTAGCTTTTGGACTGGTTGTAATATTACTTGAAGTCTTCATCATAAAATCAAAAAAAATTAATACTGATAATACTATCAAACTTTTATTAATAACTTTAATAATAACAAGCACATTATTTTTAATAACAGCAGGATATAGTAATGACCAAATCGCACCAGCAGTAGGTTTATTAGGTACTATTGCCGGTTATTTATTAGGTAAAATCCAAAATTCCAAGAATATAGACGATGAATAGTAATAGAAATTTTTTCATTTTAATTTTGGTAACTCTATTGATTACCTCTTGTGCCCAATCTCAAGAAGTAGGAGAGGAAATAACAAAAACTAGTATTAGACTTTTTAACGATTCAAACCAAGATATTAAAGTTCTGCTTGGCATAAATGAATCTTATTTAGATACTTTTTTAGTAATAAAACAAGAGGTGTGGATATCACCTTCTTACGTAAAAAATCCCATATTTAAAATTTTTACAAATTCTTCACCAGTGATTTATCGACTCAGATTGGGAAATATTTATAAAATATATTGGAATGAGAAAAAAAAATATTGGGATATTAAAAGAATCAAGAAGTAATACACAAATATCATCATAGTTAAATTCTATAAATATAGTTTCAAATTTTTCAATAGAAAATAAATTTAACTTTTAACATTAAAATTTTCCTGATGTAGATTCGCTTTTGATTGTGAGATATGTAATATGGAGTTGGGCGGATCTTCTGCGGGGCAAACCGATGTTTACCTGATGAGTTGGTGGGGTGAAAAAATATTTTCTAATAAACTTTAATAAATAATCGTTTATACGTGTATCGAAAACGATAATTAAATGAGGTATTCATGAAAAAGATTAATTATAAGTTTTTTGTTTTTTCACGTAATTTTTATTTATCAAATCTAATTTCCATCCTTTTATTACTGATAGGATGTCAATACGTTTCATATTTTGATTCTATTTCATATAAAAATTTGACTGACCTTAAAGGTGAAATGAAAGTTGCATTCCAATCGTTCGCGGAGAATGGAGCCAAGGGTGAAGAAGATTTTAAAGTAATAGAAAATTTTAAAATAGAATCTTCAAAAGGATATGAATATGAAAAAGGTAAAAACAAAAATGATGATACTATCGCACAATGGAAAATAATTGATTCTCTGATAATCGAAACTGTTCAAAGATTTAAATCACAGAATAATGAGCTATCTGCTGGTTATTGTGAAGCAAAATGGGAGATTTTGGAAACCGCTTTTGATATTGCAATAGCAACAGAAAATGGAAAATTGTCTGAAAAATAAAAGAGGTAAATATGCCAAAAGATTTAAAAGATCATTTAAATGAATTACTTAAGGATACAACTGATTTTGCTAAAGATGAATTAATTAATTTTATCTCTGAAGCAAAAGGTGATAGTACGGATTTCGTAAAACGTATTGGAGAACTTACTGAAAAAAATGTCAAGCGTTTGGCACTAGGTAAAATAACAAGGGATGAATTTAAGGAATTAATGGAGGACCTGCTTGATTTAAATAAAATGCAGTTCCATAAAATATCCAGTGATTCTAAAGTGAGAGCACAGAAAATAGTAAACGGAATTACTGATTTAGTTCTTAACAAACTTCTTTCGTTGCTATAACATTGCTAAGTTTAAACTTTGTGCAGTTATAATATAAGAATTAATTATTTATGGCTTATCGCACAACTGAAAATCAAAATTTTCATGATCAAGTAATTATAGGAGTTGATCTTATTATTATTCCGTCAAATGTAATTGATAAACCTAGCATAACTCCAAGTAGATTCATTAGTAAATCAAAAATTTAATAGAAAAACGATTTTTCACTACTTTATAATAAATTTATTAATACTCTTTCATACAATCTTTAAGTTCAATTTCGATTTTCATAATGTTATCTTGTGAAAAATTTTCTAATTACAATTTTCTTACTACTAACTTTTTATTTCAATGTAACCGCTCAATGGTTTGATCAACAATCATTAAGTTCTACTATTCTTTTGGAAAAACAGGAAGGGGATAGTATAGTTCCGTATGGTACTGGTTTTACACTTTGGAATTATTCCAATCCTGATTATCCTATTGTTATAACAGCAGGCCATTTAATTAGAAATAAATCAGAACTTTTTATTTCAGTAAATGCAGATTCTTCATTTATATCATACTTAAAAAAACAAAATGCTGACACAGTGATAGTTAATAAAATTAGTTGGGTGTTGACCCAAAATAAATTAAGAGCAAAGTTGAAATTTTTTGAGCACCCTGTTCCTTCTTTTATTGTTGATACCACTAATGATGTTGGGATATTTCTTATTGATTTAGCTACCACAGGTAAAAGCATCAATACAGGAGATTCAATTCGTTTTGCAGATTTTATGGTTATACCAAGAAGTAGAATTAAACTTCATAATGATGTTTCTCTCGGAGATGAATTATATTTTGTTGGTTTTCCTTTTGGTATTGGTGCTTCTTTGAAAATCGAGCCTGTAATTAGATCTGGATCTGTTGCTTGGTTATCTGAATCCTCTCCGGAATTTTTGCTTGATGCTTTTTCATTTGGTGGAAACAGTGGAAGTCCTATATTCTCAAAAATATTATTTGGAAGAAAAATAGGAGAAGCAACATGGCAGGGTGGATTTTTAGTAGGTATGGTTGTAGGACATTTAGGGGAAAAAGTTGAAGGTTTACTACTTCAACCTGATCCTAAATTACAAATGATAGAAAGACTTTCTTCATTTGAGACTCAGAATTGGGGACTCGCTCGATGTATATGGATAGATGAGATTTTAAAGATTGTTGAAAAAAGTAAAAATCTATCTCTTCCAGTAACTAAATAAAAATATTACTTAGTAAAACTCTTCTACTTTAAACTCAGTAGGCCAACATCAAAGTTATTTGAAACATATTGAGGTTAACCTCACTCAACTAAATATAAAATCTTTCCAATAAAATTGAATAAATTCTTCTTGTTAATTATCTTAATCCAGATTTTTCTATAAAGGTATATTCTGAGTTATAAAAATACTGATTCACTGAAAAAAATCCGGCTGCTGGTTATCGAATCGCCTCCTGCGTGAAGGCATATCTGCCATGATTGAAGAACAACCGGATCTGAAAGTAGCGGCAGCAATCGGGACAAATGAAAATATTCTTCAGAAAATAAACACTTTAAAACCACACATAGCTCTTCTTGATTTAGGTTTGCGTAGTCAAAATAGTCTGCAGGTAGTTAAATCCGTAAAGAAAAGTTTTTCGAATACAAAAATAATTGTAATGGATCTCGTTCCTGTGCATGAAGATATTCTTGAGTTTGTTCAGGCGGGTGTATCGGGATTTATAGTTAAAGATGCAACTGTTGATGATTTCCTGCAAACAATCAGATCTGTATCAAAAGGAAATAAGGTTTTACCTCCCAATCTTACAAATTCGCTTTTTTCCCAGATTGTTGGATTTGCTGTAAGCGGACAAAAAAGCTCCAGTCTTATTAAATCCGTACGTATGACAAAACGTGAAAAACAGGTAATTGAATTGATTGCAGATGGTTTGACCAATAAGGAAATCGCACAAAAACTTCACCTCTCAACCCATACTATAAAGAGTCATGTCCATAACATTCTTGAAAAGCTTGCATTACATACACGGGTTCAGATTACTAAATATGCACATGCTAATGAAGGTTTTAAAGAAATAGCCGATAGAATCTCCTTTATTGACGATTAGTTTTCCTATCTTACAGATGTAGTTCCTTTTTCATCCAAAAGAATGATTGATTTTTAGTTTCAAATAGTTGATAATGCAATTAGAAAAAAATCTTATATTCCTGAGAATATATTAATAGGTTCAAGGAATAACAAATGAATATCCTCATGGTTTATCCAATATATCCAGATACCTTCTGGAGTTTTAAACACGCTTTGAAGTTTGTATCAAAGAAAGCCAGTTTCCCGCCATTAGGGCTTTTAACAGTTGCTGCAATGCTGCCCAAAGATTGGAATAAAAAATTAATTGATATGAATGCAAACCAATTGATGGATGCTGATATTCTGTGGGCAGATTATGTTTTCATCAGTGCAATGTCAATTCAAAGTAAATCCGTTGATGAAGTAATACAACGATGTAAAAAGTTAAACACAAAAATTGTAGCAGGTGGACCCTTGTTTACAAGCAGTTCTGAATATTACAAAAACGTTGATCATTTGATTCTTAATGAAGCTGAAATTACCCTTCCGCAATTTCTTAATGACCTGGATAAAGGAAAACCAAAACAAAAATACACTTCTGAAAACTGGGCGGAAATTGCAACTACGCCTTTGCCTCTTTGGGAAATTTTACCAATGAATAATTATACTTCTATGAATCTTCAGTATTCCCGCGGATGTCCTTATGATTGTGACTTCTGCGATATAACCGTTCTTTATGGAAGAAGACCCCGCACAAAAACCAGGGAACAAGTGATAGCAGAATTAGATGCATTATATTTTACGGGTTGGCGCGGACCTGTTTTTTTTGTTGATGATAATTTCATCGGCAATAAGGCAAAATTGAAAAAAGAAATTCTTCCTGCAATGGCTGATTGGATGGAGAAAAGAAAAAATCCTTTTTACCTTAATACGGAAGCATCAATCAATCTTGCGGATGATGAAAAACTGATGCATTTGATGGTAAAAGCAGGATTTGAAGCTGTGTTTATAGGAATCGAGTCTCCGAATGAAGAGAGCTTAATTGAGTGTAATAAAACTCAGAATAGTAACCGTGATCTAATCTCAAGTGTGAAGAAAATACAAAAAGCTGGTTTGGAAGTACAAGGAGGATTTATTGTTGGGTTTGATAATGACCCTCCTTCAATTTTTGAAAAGCTTACTAACTTTGTTCAGGAAAGCGGAATAGTAACTGCAATGGTTGGTTTGTTAAACGCACCAAGGGGAACAAAGCTTCAGAAAAGATTAGAAAAAGAAGGAAGAATGCTGAAAGATTTTACAGGCAATAATACTGACTTTTCAATTAACTTCATTCCGCGGATGGATTCAAAAGCGCTTCTTGATGGATATAAAAAAATCCTGAATAAAATCTATTCACCTAAATATTATTATGAACGTGTAATGCGATTCATAAAAGATTTTGAACCGAAGAATAAGAAAGTTTTTCACCTTAATCCGAATTACATTCTTGCACTATTTAAATCCATGTTTAAATTAGGTGTGGTTGGTGAGGAAAGGATATACTACTGGAAATTATTTTTCTGGTCGCTATTTCGCAAACCGCAGTTATTTTCTTTAGCAATATTGTTTACGATTTATGGATTTCATTTCAGAAAAATATCCAATAGCTCTCTTTGAAGTATTAAGCCGTTAAATATATAGTCCACTTTTCATCCTTTCTTAGGATACATTTTAGTGGTATATCTTTGTATCTTCTCATTGTGTTTTTTCAAAAAGGAAGTGTTAATTAAACTTTAGAATCAAAAGGAGAAAAAATCATGAGTAAAGGACAGGACGCTAAAAAAGGTTCGAAAAAAGAACCATTGAAAACAATGAAGGAAAAAAAGGCAGCAAAAAGAGAAAAGAAAAATGAAAAGAATAACAAGGGATTACTCGATCAAAAATTCAATTAGTGATAAAGTCTTTTTTATTCTCTAAACAAGTTTCTACTATTTATTGAGTGCTCAAAATTTAGAGTTAAGCTTCAATAAAGTGTCAGCATCTTTATAAAAATTTAGTGGGAACATATTATGTTACCTGATCAGGAATTATCAAAAGCAGGTTCTGCTTTGTTACAAATATAAACAATAAGTTATTCCATCCTATTCCCTATAAAATCTTTCCAATAAATTGAATAAATTTCGGTTTTTATTTATCTTATTTCGTACTTTTTTATAAAATAATGTTCTGAATTCTAAAACTATTGATTAAATGAAAAGAATCCAGATACTGCTTATTGAAGATAATCGTCTTCTACGCGAAGGCCTTACAGCTGTTCTTAAAAAACAACACGATATGAATGTTGTTGAAACTGTTGGAGATGGCGAGAACATTATGATGAGTATGCACAAATATAAACCTGAAGTGATGCTTCTCGATCTGGGTCTCAGAAGCCGGAATAGTTTGAATTTAGTGAAACTGGTTAAGAAAAATTTTCCATCTACCAAAGTAATAATGATGGATCTTATCCCATTGCAGGCTGATGTTTTTGAATTTGTACAGGCTGGAGTATCAGGATTTATATTAAAAGATGCAAGAGTTAACGATTTTCTTACGACCATCCGGTCTGTTGCAAAAGGTTTGCAGGTTTTACCCTCCAATTTAACTGGCTCACTCTTTTCCCAAATTGTTGAATATGCGGTAAACGGATCAAAACCTTCTGCTATCATTGACTCTGTTCGCATGACGAAACGTGAAAAGCAGGTCATCGAACTTATATCGGATGGTTATACCAATAAAGAGATTGCCCAAAAACTTCATCTTTCAACCCATACTGTAAAAAGTCATGTTCATAATATCCTAGAAAAATTATCTCTGAATACACGTGTGCAGATTGCAAAACATGTTCATATTTCTGAATCTTATAAAATTGCAGCCGATAGTACTTCATTACTTGGTGAGTAATTTTACTTCTGACATTTCTCCCCAAAAAGATGTAGTTCATTTATCATCCTTATGATTGATTGGTTTTACATCCAAAATAGTTGCATCTTAATTCCGGTAATAAGTGAATAAATTAATTACTCTATTAATTATATATAATGCTTCATTATAAAATTTTAATTCATTAAGATTATGAAAAAAATCAGATTGTTGCTTATAGAAGATAACCGTCTTCTTAGGGATGGAATCCTTGCTATTCTAAAACCTCATAGTGATATCATAATAATAGCCGCATCCGGAGACGGTAAAAACACTCTTGTCAAAATCAAGCAGTTAAAACCAAATGTGGTTCTTTTGGATTTGGGATTGAGAAGTCAAAACAGTTTACGTGTTGTAGAAATAGTGAAGAAAGATTTCCCGGAAGCAAAAATTATTGTTATGGATCTTGCACCTGTTCAAGCCGATATTTTACAGTATGTAAAAGCAGGTGCCAATGGCTTTATCCTAAAAGATGCATCGCTTAATGATTTTTTAATCACGATACGAACAGTAGCTGAGGGGTCAACTGTTCTTCCGCCACTTCTTGTTGATTCCCTTTTTTCCCAGATTGTTGATCACGCAGTAAAAGAAGGTAAAACCAAACTAAAAAGAGCAGTTCGGATGACAAAGCGGGAACAAGAGGTTATCGGACTACTTGGTGAAGGTATGACCAACAAAGAGATCGGTCAAAGAATTCGAGTATCAACTTATACCGTTAAGAGTCATATTCATAATATTATGGAGAAACTCGCATTACATACACGCCTGGAAATTGCTAACTATTCTTACGGTGATGAAACTCTTAAGACAATTACTAAAAGTATTTCGATGGTTAACAATTGACCCATCAACAAAATACAGCCTGAATACAATCTGGTTCGGATTATTTACTCACTCAA
>Ga0154732_1101_pt1 | contig 30769 bp, 27 predicted proteins | sample Rifle2008BG16ft_FD_105740 | JGI IMG/M metagenome (GOLD analysis project Ga0154732, IMG submission 105740) | Ignavibacteria bacterium RBG_16_34_14 | reverse complement strand
AACCAAGGTTGTGAGTTGTGTAATTTGCTTTTAAACTGCTTCTATAACCATAACGCATAAAAGCAGGATAATTTTTAACATCTTTTGAATTTGATGAACTGTTTCCACAAAAAAGATTTCTTTCCAGATCGCCATCACCTCTAGATTCCCCTGTAACAAGTGAAGTATTGAAATCAAAAGTCCACTCCCAGATTAAACCAAATCTTCAACAAGTTCTGAAAGAAAACCGACGGGACATAACCAGCTGCAAAATGATTTCCTGACAACAAGAGACATCAAAATAATTCCTAAGAAAATAAAAACTCCTGCCGGGTGTGCAGAATGAAGTGCACCGGTTGTTAAGAATAAATAGAAACTCATCATTGAACTTATTGGAAGGAAACCATCAACACCGGGAGGTCTATTGTAAAAATTTGTTGTTCCACCTGATTCTAAATATTTAGTGAACAGGAACATTTCAACACCAATCCACAGGCACAGCAGGGTAAAAGCAACCTGAACGTAAAACCTATACTTCTGTATCGGTTTTTCCTGCTTTTTAATTATTGACTTTTTTATTTTCATATTCGGATATATTATCTGATTTATCTTCAAAAAAATATTTCAGATAGCTGCAACCTTTCTTAAAGTTTTTTCTTTGAATGTATCAATCGTATCTTCATTAAGCATATTGTATGTTTGAGTTCTAAGTACTCCCCATTTATCATGTAAAGGACAAGGTTTTGTTGGATTGCAATTTGGAAATCCAAGCACACAATTGTTAAACATTGTTAAACCATCAATAGCTGCAACAATATCAATCAGCTTTATTTTTTTTGGATCTTGTGCGAGAGCAAATCCTCCTGCCTTCCCTTTTTTAGAAATAACAATTCCACTCACTGTAAGGCTTTGTAAAATTTTAGAGACAAACTCTTTGGGAATATTCAGATTCTTTGCAATGTCATCTGCAGATTCAATACCTCTCTCATTAGCAGCCAGATAAAGAACCGCCTGTAAACCATACTCACATTTTTTTGAAAAGATAACTGTCATTTCTATAATCAGATTTATTTGTCTGATTAAAGATAAGTTTAAAAAATCTACTTGTCAATATCTTTAGAAAAAAAATTTTTAATAATTGTTCATTATTCTCTAAAACAAGAAAATTGAATGCTAATTCTCACAACTGAAAAGAAATTTCATTAAAAATTGATGAAATTGTGAATAATTAATTGGTAAAGAATTTGTCATTTTTTAGGAACTAAACTAAATCGTGTAATTCTGGAGATTGTGCAGATTTTAATGATAGAAAGATTTTTACAGACTGTACTTACCTTAATATTTCCCCCGGTTATTTTATTAAATCAGAATAAAGTTCTAAGTATCTCTCGAAATCCGGTGACTGGTCATAGTATTTCACATTTTTATTTTTACCAGATTAAGCCAGAAAACAATTTTAATATGGTAAAGAAATCAGTCCTTATTAAATTATGATTTTTCAGAGGAGAGTTCATCTTTGCTTCATGCATGATGAACTTTCCAATTTTTTTTAATAATTTAGAATAAATATAATCCTTAATTAAAGGCTTAAAGGTTAAGTAATGACAAAAACAATAATGCTTTTTTTAATTCTGGTTCCTATATCTTATATAATAAGTCAAACAGAAACCTCAAAAAAACATTCCTATGTTGGTGTTCAGGTTTGTGCACCATGCCATAAAACTGAGAAGCAAGGATTGCAGCTCGACATTTGGCAAAAGAGCAAACATTCCCAGGCTTATAAAACTCTACAAACAGAAAAAGCAAATAATATCGCTAAAGAAAAAGGTTGTACAACTCCGGCAGCAGAAACTAAAGCTTGTTTGAAATGTCATGTTTCAGGTTATAATATTGAAGCAGCATTGCTTGGAGAAAAATTTAAGATGGAGGATGGTGTTCAGTGCGAAACATGTCACGGTCCCGGTTCTGATTATAAAACTTTAAAGATAATGAAGAGCCGTGAAGAATCTGTTGCAAACGGTTTGATCGTTCATGAAAATCATGAAGAGTTTTGCAAAACCTGCCATAACCCAGAAAGTCCGACTTTTGTTGAAAAAGATATAAATGAAATGTGGAATCAGATCAAACATCCCGTTCCTGAAAAGAAATAATTAAGATAACGTAAAGATGTAATATGAAATTTTTTATACTAACTTTACTTCTGCTGGCAGTTACGTTTACAGCCCACTCACAAAACATATCCGGCAGATTCTCCTCTTCCGTTTATACATTTGAAAGATTTGATTCAATTAATGTTTCCAAAACTTACGCAAGAGCTTATCAGCTTCTAAGTCTTAACATCAATAAAGATAAAGTTTCTTTAAGATCATATATGAATCTCGAAACAAATCTTACAAAAGAGCAGCAGGTAGATCATCCAAGATTAAGATTTTATAATCTCTATCTGGAAGCAAGAGATCTATTTGATATCGCTACAATAAAATTGGGAAGACAACCGCAATTTAACTCTGTGGTTGGAGGAGTATTTGATGGTGTCAATCTTGATCTTCATAAAGGTGATTACAAGCTTTCAGGTTTTTATGGTGCAAATATTCCTGCTTACCAGAAGCTGGAATTAATTAAGAACTGGGATGAAAATTATGTGGCGGGAGCGGCCCTAACTGCATACTTTCTTAACAATATTAGATTTGAAGCTAATTATGTTAAGAAAAATTTCAAAGAACAGGAGTACAATGCTGCAAGACTTGATGAAGATTTAAATCATATGCAAGTTCATATAAGAAATAAATCAAACCAGTATGAGTTTGTTTCAGGTGAGCTTTCTTATTCTCTTAAAAATATTGTTTCAATTGATACGAGGTATGATTACGACCTTAATGTTGAGCGGACATCCAAATTTGAAATTTCAGGAAGATATGAACAGATAGAAAACCTTGGAATAAATGTTTATTATAATTTCCGAGAGCCAAAGGTAAGATATAATTCAATCTTCTCTGTATTTGATTATGGTAATTCACAGGAGATTGAAGTTGGCGGCGATTACAGATTTACTCCACATTACACATTTATAGCAAAGTTTGCAAACGTTACTTACGAAACTGAAAACTCTCAAAGAATAACAGGCGGTTTTAATACAAGCTGGGGAAGCCTTATTTACAGGAAAAATCTTGGTTATGCGGGTGAGCTTGATGCAGTTTCACTCTACTCTGCTTATAGTTTTTTTGAAGGATTGATTACACCATCACTCGGAGTTTCTTATACAAGCTATAAACTTTCAAAAGATGATTTAGATAAAAATGATCTTATGTCAGTTCTTGCAGGGATTAATTATCGCCCTTTCAGATTTCTCTCCTTTGATCTTCAGGGACAATATATGAACAACAAGATTTACAAAGATGATTACAGGTTCTTTTTTAAGCTTAATTATTGGTTCAATGAAAACTTAAACCTAATGTGATATGAAATTAGCTTATTTATATTTTACAACTTTAACAGCAGCTATTGCTTTCCTTCTTTTATCTGCATTCAATATGAATGAAAAGATTATTAAAGAAGAAGGAAACAACCTGGTAATAAAATTTTCTCACTCGGTTCATAAAGACCTGACTGATTGTAAAACCTGTCATTCAGCAATAACAGCAAGTACATCTTTAAAGGATAGGCTCTTTCCAAATCATGATAATTGTGGTGAATGCCATGCAGTTGATGATGAGAGTGAATGTAAAACCTGTCATTACGAAGATAAGTATGAGCCGTTGATACAAACTGAATCCAATCTTCATTTCAATCATAAATTTCATATTGAAGATAAAGGATTGGAATGTGAATCCTGCCATAAAGGAATTTCAGAAGTAGATTATTCTATGTCCGCAGTTCAGCCGAAACCAATAATGGAAGACTGCTACGGCTGCCATAATAATATTACAGTAGCATCAAACGCATGCGAAGGTTGTCATATATCCAATGCCAATTTAATACCTCAGACGCATAAGAGCGTGTCCTTTATGCAGACACACAAATTTGATGCTCGTACATTTGATGCAAACTGTGTAATGTGCCATAATAATGTTTCCAACTCTTGTGAAGAATGCCATGAAGCCACAAATGTAATTACTGAAATGAACACACCTGATGACTTTTACCAGCCTTATGTTCCCCGGCAGTTCAGTGATGGACCAAAGAAACAACAGATTGCAAGAGTACATGAGTTTAATTACAGGTTTACGCATGGAATAGATTCAAAAGGAAAAACGTCCGAATGCCAATCCTGTCACGAAGTTGAAACTTTCTGTGGAAGCTGCCATCAATCTGAAGGCGGCGATTTTGCTCTCGGAGGAATTATTCCGGCTTCACATCTTAAAAGTGGATTTTTTACAATAGGGGTTGGTTCCGGAGGCGGTGAACATGCAATTCTTGCGAAGAGAGATATTGAAAGATGCGTTTCATGTCATGATGTTCAGGGTGCTGACCCAACATGCATTACTTGCCATCTTGATAGTGATGGAATTAAAGGTACTAATCCTAAAACTCACGCTTCAAACTTTATGCGTGATAATTTTGGAGACTGGCACAGCAGCCAGGGCTCTATATGTTATAATTGTCATACAAGCCAATCACCTTTATCACTTAGAGGGTTAGGATTCTGCGGGTATTGTCATGGTGCAGACATAAACTAAAGTTTGAAAATTATGGAAAATAAAATGAAATATTTTTTGTATCTGCCGGTTTTAATTCTTGGTTTATATCTTACAGGCTGCAGCGAACTTGAAACAAATATAGAACAAGTGGAATCTGTTAGTATACATAAGGAAGGAATACTAAATCCTTTATCTCACGATTTTCATGGTAATTTAATAAGAGATAATAATTGGGATACGAACCAGTGCCAGCAGTGTCACGGTAGCGATTTTGCCGGTGGTTTGGTTGATGTCTCCTGTTTGACCTGTCATAACCAAAATGCGGGTCCCGAAAACTGTTCAACTTGCCATGGCAGTGAAACAAGCCCGGCACCACCTGAAGATATTGATGGTAATACTTCTACATCATCTCCGCGGGTAGGCGCACATCAGATTCATCTTCGGGGAGGTTCATTAGGGAAGCGACTTTCCTGTTCGGATTGTCATAAGGTTCCTGCAAGCATTCATGCTGAAGGACATGTGGATACTGAACTTCCCGCAGAAGTATTAATAAATGGGTTTTTGGCAAACATTGTTACTAATGATCCATCAACTATGAGCTATAATCCCGGACTCCCACTCTTCGTTCCGGATCCTGCTTATAATCCGGATAATCATACATGCTCAAATACATATTGTCATGGTTATTTTAAGAATGGAAATTTAGATAACTCACCTGTATGGACAGACCCGAATACTGCAGCTTGCGGAACGTGTCACGGCGATCCATCGGCACCAACTCTTTTCGAAAAAGCTTTACCAAGAGGAGAACATATAAATGTACCTCCACCTCCTGTAGGTGAACCATGTTCAAATTGCCACGGAGGTATTGTTGATGAAAATATGAAAATAATTGATCCCTTAAGACATATTGATGGAAAACTCAATCTGTTCGGAGATGATATTAAATTTTAGATACTTAAAAACAAACAATAGGAGGTAAGGAGTATGAAAAAAATATTTATCCCCTTTTACCTGTTAATAGCTGCGCTGCTGTTGACAGGTTTATTAGGTTGTGAGGGACCAGCAGGTCCTCCCGGAGATACAACAATTGCCAACCTTGAAGGATTCAAAGAGGGAATTAAGTGTGGAGACTGCCACAATCCTGATACAGACACAGTAAACTATGTATGGGCAAAGAAGTATCAGTGGGAGAAATCAAAACATTTCTATGGCGGAACGTTCGCTGATCGCAATACTGCGCCATGCGCGGGCTGCCATACTACTGAAGGATTCATTCAGAGAGCCCGTGCAAATTTCCCTGCACAAGTTGCACCAACTGTTTGGAGTGTAGTGACAAAACAAACCAATCCAACCCCGGTTGGATGTTTTGCCTGCCATTCTCCGCACTCGAATGGTGACTTTAGACGTCGAACCGAAGCCAGTGTGGTTCTTTGGTCTCCTATGGAAGGAATTTCTGACCAAACCATAGATTTTGGCAAAGGAAATATTTGCCTGAACTGTCATCAACCCCGCTCGAGTTATACACCCAGGATGAAAACCTCTATGGGTGCAACGGATACACTCAAAATTACATCGAGCCGATGGTACCCACACTACGGCGTTCAGGGTTTGATGTTCCTTGGTTCCGGGAAAGGTGGAGGATTTGAGTTTCCGGGTAAGACATATGAGAATTCCTCGCACTCGTCCCAAACCGGGATCACACAGAATGGATGCCCCACCTGCCATATGGTGGATCCTACAGCCGGTTTAAATGGCGGTCACTCGAACTTAATCGGTTATCTGACGGCGTCAGGAACCGAAGCCTTCAACACAAACGGCTGCTTACAGGCTGGATGCCATACTGGCACTATGGACGTGGAGAAATACATTGGAGCCTCATCTTCACTTACAGGTGGTATGGGCGCTTACGAATATGTCCATGCATATCTGGACACCCTCGGGACTCTGCTTGCGGACAAGGGTATTCTAAATTCAAGCGGTCTTGTTAATGGTAACAACGGAACATCAAACGCCAGCAGTTCAAATCCACGTACGTTTGTCGGACCCGATGGGCTTCTCAAAGCCGGTGCGTTGTACAACTATTTCTTCATCGAGCACGATCTGAGCGGAGGCATTCATAATTCAAAGTATGCTATTCAACTGCTCAACAACTCAATTGAAGAAATGAGGAAGCCTTAGCATGCATCAGTCATGCTGAACTTGTTTCAGCATCTCTTACCAAAATTAAAAAGCCCGGCTTGTGCGGGCTTTTTTTATTTCTGCCATTGTCATTGCGATCCCGACTTTAGTCGGGAAAAGCAATCTCAAAGGTTAATTACAATTACATATTTTAGATATTATTTCACTTGATGACTCTTTCACAATGACGCTAAGTTTCAATTCCTCGATCGTGCTTCACCTACAGAAATAGTTTTACCTCTCAAATCCTTAGCCTTCAAGTTCTGTATAGCTTCCTGTGCCTCGGCGCTTGCAGGCATATCAATAAATCCGTAACCTTTAGAAAGGCTGCTTGGGTATTTAACTATCTTAACGCTTTTAACTTTACCAAACTGCGAAAAGAGTTTCATAAGATCCTCTTCTGTGGTATCCGGTGAGAGATTCCCGACATGTATATTCATCATAAACACTCCTTCCTTTTAATTTTTTCTGAAACGTAATTATTAAAACGAGAGCCACATTTACAAGGAAACTAAAACCAAGTTACAGTATAAAACTGGTAATAACTAATTTATATAAGAGGGATTTAAATTTTGTTTCTTCCCTATCGTTAAAATTTAAAAAGAGAATCCATTGGTGAAAAAAATATTTTTCTTAATTGCATTTACAACACCTCCGGAACGATAGTTAAAAAAAAGACTCCCCAACAGGGTATCTAAACATTCAAATAAAATGTCACTCTGAACAAAGTGAAGAGTCTGAATATAAAACAAGAGATTCTTCTTCCGCCAAAGCGGGATCAGAATGACTTTAACAACTTTTCTATGCTTCTGCTAAAACTTCCTTAATCGCACTCTGTTTTTTATTTGCTTCAACTACAGCTATTGCAGTCATGTTAATTATATCATCAACTGTAGCGCCGCGCTGAAGAACATGAACAGGCTTCTGCATTCCCATTAAAACGGGACCAATAACTGTTGCCTGTCCGATTCTTGCCATAAGCTTATAAGCAATATTACCTGAGTTTAGATCCGGAAAGACAAGAACATTTGCACCACCTTTTATGCTGCAGAAAGGATATTCCTTTTCGATAATCTCAGGAACTACAGCAGTATCAGCCTGCATCTCACCATCAATCATTAAATCAGGTCTCAGCTTCTTAACTAATTTTACAGCTTCTTTAACTTTAAGTGATTCAGGATAATTTGCACTTCCAAAGTTGCTGAATGAGAGCATTGCAACTTTTGGTACAACATCAAATTCCTGTACTGTATCTGCTGCTGAGACAGCAATTTCTGCAAGCACTTCAGCAGTCGGATTAACATTTACTGTTGCATCAGCAAAGAAATAAACTTCTTTTTTGGTTACAACAATGTATAAGCCCGATACAACTTTAAAACCTTCTTTTACTCCAATGCATTCAAGAGCAGGCCTTATTGTAGTTGGATAATGAGTCGTAAGTCCGCTTATAAGGGCATCAGAATCACCATTTTTAAGCATCATACATCCATAATAAATAGTTTCTCTCATAACTCTTTTTGCCCTGCTGAGAGTAATACCTTTTCTTTGCCGCTTCTTATAAAATTCAATAGCATAATGAACAGCTTCTTCACTCTTCAATGGATCTTTTATTTCGAATTCAGACTGATCATATCCAAGACTTTTTATCATCTTTTTAATGTTAGCTTCATTACCAAGCAGAACAGGGTAAGCTATGTTTTCACTTCTTACAACATGAGCGGCTCTTATAATTTTTTCCTCTTCACCTTCTGGAAAAACAACACGCTTTGGATTCTTCTGAGCTTTATGAATCATTACTCTTACAACTTCTTTTGAAAGACCAAGACGCTCTTTTAATTCTTCCCTGTAAGTGTTCCAATCTGTTATTTTTATTTTTGCCACACCTGTCTCGATTGCAGCTTTAGCAACAGCAGGAGCAACGTACCAGAGAACTCTCGGATCGAAAGGCTTAGGAATTATATATTCTCTTCCAAAAGAAAAATCTTTCCCGCCGTAAGCATTAATAACTATCTCAGGAATTTTTTCTTTAGCAAGAGTTGCAAGAGCTTTAACTGCAGCCATTTTCATTTCTTCATTTATTGCAGTTGCTCTTACATCAAGTGCACCGCGGAAGATGAAAGGGAATCCCAAAACATTATTAACCTGGTTTGGATAATCGCTTCTTCCTGTTGCCATTATTAAATCGGTTCTAACAGAAATTGCATCTTCATAAGTTATTTCAGGATCAGGATTAGCCATTGCAAATACAATTGGATTATCAGCCATTACTTTAATCATTTCTTTTGATACTACACCTCCGACAGATAATCCTACAAAAACATCTGCACCAGCAAATGCTTCTGTAAGTGATTTGTATTTTTTATCAGTAGCAAACTCCATCTTATATTTATTAAGATCTGTTCTATCTTTTGTAAGACATCCTTTTGAATCGAACATTGTAATATTTTCTCTTCTTGCACCTGCAGCAACATACATTTTACTGCAAGATATTGCTGAAGCTCCGGCTCCGTTTACAACAATTCTAACTTCAGAAAGTTTCTTGCCTGCAACTTCAACAGCATTTATTAAAGCTGCGCAGGAAATTATTGCAGTTCCATGCTGGTCATCGTGGAAAACAGGAATGTTCATTGTCTGCTTAAGAGTTTCTTCTATCTCAAAACATTCCGGTGCTTTTATGTCTTCAAGATTGATTCCGCCGAATGTCGGCTCTATAAGCTGAACAACTTTAATAACTTCTTTCGGATCTTTGCTTTTAATTTCAATATCAAATACATCTATATCAGCAAATCTTTTAAAGAGAATTCCTTTTCCTTCCATAACAGGTTTCCCTGCTGAGGGACCAATATCACCAAGCCCCAATACAGCAGTTCCATTTGAAACGACTGCAACGAGGTTTCCCTTTGCAGTATATTTATATACATCCTCTTCGTTCTTCTCAATCATTCTGCAAGGTTCTGCAACTCCTGGCGTATAAGCCAGCGACAAATCGCGAGAGGTTAAGCATGGTTTGGTTGGGACAACTTCTATCTTTCCCTTCCTTCCCATACTATGATATTCAAGTGCTTCTTCAAGATATTTTTGCATTTATTTTTTTTTACTCCTGAGCTATTCCGATAAGTCGGAACAGCTTAATTAAATTTATTTTTTACCTGAATGGTAAAGTATTTTTTTATTTATTAGAGAATCTGTGTGCCCTAGATTATTTCTCTGCTTTCTTTTTATTTCTCGAATATATTATCGAAAGTAATATTAATACTATCCCCAGAATTAAGAAAGATATTATTTTATAATCTGAACTCGAACTGCTAATGCCAAGTATAAACACATAAACTACCGTGAGCAGGAATGTAAGCAATGCCATCCAGCGATATTTCTTATTCTTAAGAAGTGTACTTAACACATAATAAATAATAGCCACAGCAAGCCAGGATAATCCAACAAATCCCGCCGGCAGAACATTATATAATGCATAAGGAATTATGAGAAGTGCAATTAAAAGATATGAGTTCCTCATATACTCAGTCTTCAATTCAAGCCTGTCTTTTTTCCAATTTATAATTCTTGCACTTAATAATGCAACAATTCCAAAACTCAAACTCATAGGGCCATTATCGCCGGCTATAAATAGAAATGTTACAAAAATTATGATGAAGATGATATAATTTGCCAGCACAATAATTTTCGATCTGAACCAAATTGCAGTTGATATAACTAATAAACTTTGCCAGCATAACCATGGAAAAAAGTAAGGTTTTTCGAAGTTTGCAATTATTGCTACACTAAATGCAACATATCCAAAAATTGCATAAATGAAAGTTGAATATTTACTTTTTTCTCTTACCCAGACAACAATTGATAAAGTAAGAAACAGAACCGCTGCGGCTAAATGATATAATCCAAAATGCGCAGGTGTTTCAATCATTGTTATTATGAAGAAAAGCCCATAACAACCCATACAATTCATTACAGTACTGGAAATAACATGAAAATTTTCCGAAATGTTTTTGCTTCTAAGAATATTACCGAAAGAAAATATCAGGGCATACAATAAAATAAAAGCCAGATTTATTTTTGGTTCAGCGAGCGTTTGAATTGGTTGTCTTATGATTGGATTATTAATAAACCAGTTAAAATGGGTAAGATAAGTTAGAAAAATGCAAAGCGATAAAAGGTTGTTCCATTCATACTTTAATTTGAAATAGACTGACATGATTGATAGAATAGTTAACGCAACGAAAAAGTAGTATGCATTATTCGCTATAACTGGTGTAGCATATCCAAGGAAAAAACTTAAACCTGTAAGGTAAATTGATTTTCTTTTTACAGATATAATAAAGCTGATTGCAGCAGCTACCATCAATAAGATTACTTCGAGCGTTATATCATGAACTACCGGCAGCAGGCTGAAAAAATGAAGACGCATCGTTGTAAAAAAAAGCAGAATTATTCCGCCCGCAGTTAGATAACCCGTAATGTGCTGGTATGTTTCTCTCCAGTAATATGCGAGTTCGAAGAGAACTCCAACAAGAAAATATCCTGTTATGCTCGGTAATCCTGCCGGTATGTTTTGAAAGGGGGACGTGAGCAAGAAAGCGATACCTACAATTAGTACCGTAATTCCAACTTTAGCAAACCAATTCTGACCTATTCGGAATTCTAACTCTTCTTCTCTATCGTACTCTTTATGGATTCCACCAGCTTCTCCGGGTTTTGATTCTTCTATTTTTCCAGATTTAATTTTTAAAAGATTTTCCAGTCGAGATAGCCGGTCCTCAAGATTTTTTATATAGTTTGCTGACTCGCTTTCATCAAACTTTTTGGGGGACGAATCCATTAATATTTACCTAAACAATTATTAAATTTCTTTTAGCAACTAAGGACTAATCCTTGCACTTCTTATTTTTTATCGAATTCTTAAATCGAATATAGTTCGTATTTAAAGCTTCTTCTTTAATTCAATATCTTTGATTTTTAAAAATAACGCAACAGCCAAAAATAAGAATACTACTGTTGCTATGGCAAATCCATTTCTTCTCGAATAAAATTCATCTACTTCTTTATCAGCCAGAGCAATGCCTTCCTTAATGATCTTTCCGCCTTCTTTTGTCTTCTCGTTAACTCTGTTCGCATCGAAAGTATGAACTAATGTTCGGGATTCAATCAACTTTTGTCTTCCCTCCTGCAATAAAAAACCAATATCTATGTCATTCATTCCTTTGATTTTTACATTTAACATCTTAGTATTTGCAGAATCATATAAATTAACTAAATCCTTAATATAGTAGCTGATATTTTTCGCTGTCTCGTACCCTTTATCTCCTTCTTCGTGACAAGTTATACAAAAAGATGTCTGTTTTGTACCTACGAAGTCATCCATAGCTTTCTGCACAGAATGGTAGCCGTGACATTGTTCACAACCGTGAAGTCCCAATTCCTCAAATTTTTTAGCCATCCTCGTCTGTCTGAATAATTCCAGATTGTTCAAATGACAACTACCGCAAAGATGAGTAACTGATGCAATACCAGGAGGAGTCGCACCATGATTACCATGGCAATCATTGCATGTAGGTGCACCTATATCCTTGAGTTCCAAAAGTGCTTTTCCGTGAACACTTAAAGAATAGATTTCGTACTGATCAGTGGGAATATCATAACCTCTCATATATATTGAATTACTATGGCATTTTCTGCAGGTTTGCGGAACATTAAGAGAATAAACTGTGGAACGGGGATCTTTCGACGAAATTATACCATGCGCCGTATGACAACTTGTGCAATCAGCTACTTTATTATCACCTTTCACAAGCAATTCCCCGTGTACACTTTGGTAATATTGTTTTACTTGGTCTGTTGAAATGCGGGGTTGGTAAGTTCTCATAAATTCAATATTAGAATGACATTTACCACAAAACTGCGGAATTTGCTCCTTTGAAGGAACTCCGATAAATCCTTTTTGCTTACTCATAGCTATCTCTTCATCTTCAACTTTTGAATCCCCCCCATGACACCCTGCACAAGATAAACCTTCCTGCATGTGAATATCATATTCAAGAAAGCCTTTAGGCAATATTTCAATTTCTTTATGACAAGTATAACACTGATCATTTTCCATTGTATGAGACGTTTGCTGTGCTAACAAGGTTTGTGAGTTTATCATTAAGTAAATAATCACAAGGGTTAGATTAAATGTTGATGTATCAAAATTAAACTTAGACATCAATAACCTCACTTCTTTTGGTTAACCGATTTTAAATATTTATATAAATTCTGCATTTGTTTTGCTGTCAACTGTGGCCATTCCTCATTTTGCGCTAAAAGTAAATCTTCCATTTGTGGGGCATGATTCCACATTAATTGTGTAAGCTTTATGGGATTGCCAAACCGCTTCATTTTTCTTAAATCAGGACCAATACCTTTTCCACCTTCTTCGTGACAACTTGCACATCCTTTGTCTATAAAAACACTTTCACCTTCAATTAAATTTCCGGGCTCGTCTTCAAAACCAAGAAAGTAAAGATATGCAATTAGATCTGCCATTTCATTCCCCTGAAACTGCGGCCATTTAAGTGATTGCTTTTTCATATATTCAATCATATCAGGGCTATGATTCCACATTATACCAGCTATTTCCGTTACGCTCATTTTAAGATTTATTTCTGAAAGACTGGGGCCTAACTTTCTATTTTCACCACTGACTGAATGACATTTTTGACAATTTTTATTTTGAAAAACTTGTTTACCTTTAACAGGATTACCAGGGGACATTCTAATTTCTGTATTCCCCTGAGTAGCTTGTTGTATATATGCAGAAATATCCACAATATCCTGACCTATCAGGGTTGGATATTTTAAGTTATATTTTTTTATTTCCTCTTGCATTGCTGGTCCGTGATTCCACATGGCTTGGACGATATAAAGAGGTGAAGCAAATTGTTGCATTTTATTAAAATCAGGACCAACTATTCCACCTTTACCTGATATATTATGGCAATTTAAACAGCCTTTGCTATCTAATAACTTTTTCCCATTAGCTACACTGCCTGGTTCACCTAAGTAGCGAAGGTAATATAAAAAGCCAATTAGATTAAGCATTTCGTCCTGGGTAAAATTAGGTCTGGGAATTTTTTTTTCTCTGTACTTTCTATCCATTTCCGGAATATGGTTCCAAATAATACTGGCAAGTTGTAAAAAGCTGCCATAATACTGGTTACGCCCCAAATCTGGTCCAACTGTTCCGCCGTAGCCACTTACAGAGTGACAATAAATGCATCCTTTTTCTTCAAAAACTATTCGTCCATCAAGAGGATTAGACGGCAGGGTAATTTCTTGTGCAAAGTGACAAGCAGAAAATAATAGAAGTAAAACTATAATATTAATTATACAACGCATTTTCATCCCTCCAACGAGGTTTTTGAGTTACTTTTATAGTCCTTTTGTAATCCTACAAACACATAAGTAAGTATACTCGCTATAGTAAAAAAAACAGGAATTGCAATTATACTAATTCCAATAGAAACTCCCGGAGCATCGCGAAGTTCGACAGAAATAGATATAAGATTTAATATCCATATAGCTATTCCTATTACAAAAATCCACATAACAATAAGACTAATAAGTTGGGCGATATAAATTAAATTTTTTTGCATGAAGTATATTATTTTATTTATAATACTTTAAGATAAAATATTAGAACTTTAATAAACTTATTTTGTAATTATCTCACCACCAGGTAAATAACTTTTTACCCGTTTTTCTACCTCTTTAACACTTTCTTTTCTGCCTTCTTCTGTTTCCCAAATTGAAATTAGAGGGAAGAACTTGGAAAAAAGAACAAATCCAAGTACAAATGCCGAAATCCCTCCTATAAAAAGTGCCCATTCTACAATAGAAGGAACATACATTCCAACAGTAAGTTCCATACGTGGATTTGCCAGAGATGGAACCACAATGTTCAGCCGCTCCAACCACATTCCAATTACTACTGCTATAGATGCGATAAGTACCCCCGTTATAGTTTTAAATCTTTTAAATCCAAGAATAATTACCGGTATTAAAAAATTACATATCACCATCATCCAGAAAAAGATTGCATATGGACCGGTAAACTTGTAGAGGATTATATGCATTTCGTGAGGTTCTGCTGCAAAAATTCCTGTAAGGTACTCTGAAAAAGTAAAATAAAACCAAAGTAAAGACATTATCAGAAGAAGAGTACCGAGATATTGGAAATGAACTTTCTTTAGGTAATCTTCCAGATGAAATACTTTGCGAAAAACAATCATCACTATTAATAAAGCAGCAATACCTGAAAAAATTGCTCCAACGACAAAATAGGGACCAAAGATGGTACTATGCCACCCAGGTTGAAGTGTCATTGAGAATATGTATGAAATTACTGTATGCACAGATATTGCTATTGGAATCACCATAACCATCAATATATTGATTGCTCGATTCAACACTTTCTTTTGGTGTTCTGTTCCCTGCCAGCCCCAGGAGGCGAATTTGTAAAACCAAGTAAATTTACCTCCTTTATCTCGCAGCTTAGCTATATCGGGAATCATTGGTAAATAGAGGTAAACAGTGCTTGCAGTAAAATATGCGGTAATACTAGTAACATCCCAAAGTAATGGTGATTGCAAACGACCAACTGTAAAAATATTTAGAACCCTATCCGGTCGACCTAAATCAAGAATAGGATGAAGTCCACCGATGGCAAGAACGATTGCTGTGATGACTTCTGCCATTCTTGTTATTGGCCTTCGCCATTCAGCTTTCGATAGACGTAAAATCGCAGAAATTAATGTACCTGCATGACTAATGCCTATGAAAAAGACAAAATTTACTATGTAAAATCCCCAGGATACCGGTTGGTTCATTCCTGTAACACCTAATCCAAACCAAACCTGGGTTATATACATAAAAAGTGCCCACAGAAAAAGCAGAAGGAATATACCAACAGTGATATAAAACCCTTTTCCTGTTTCATAAATGGGTTTATATAATGTGGCATCTATTTCATTTCTATAATCAATTTTTTTTGACATTCTTATTCTCTTTTTGAAAGGTAAACCACTTTAGGTTCTGTACCTAAATTTTCCATTTCTCTTTTTGCCCGTGAACTTTTTGCAAGATTATAGACCTTACTTTCTTTATTTTCCAGATCGCCAAAATAAATTGCATCTGCCGGGCAACTCTCTGCACAGGCAGGCATATAATCACCATCTTGAATATCCCTTCCCTCTAAATCAACCTCCTCCTTAACTTTTATTAATCGATGTGCACAAAATGAGCACTTTTCAACAACTCCTTTAGTACGAACCGACACATCAGGATTAAAACATTTCCTGAATTCAACAGGCCATTCAGGTTCATACCAGTTGAAAACTTTAACTGTGTAGGGGCATGCTACCATACAATAACGGCATCCAATGCATCGATGATAAATCTGACCTACCAATCCCTCGTCGTTTTTATAAGTAGCATGAACCGGGCAAACTTTAGTACAGGGAGGGTTTTCACAATGGAAGCAAGGTTTTGGAAATCTTTTAATTTTTATATTTGGAAATTCGCCTTCATAAACAGATACCATCTCTATCCAAAACATTACTCTTCCGCTGTTTGCTTCCTCAGGATCGACAATGGCAATGTTATTTTCTATTTTGCAAGCTGCAATACAATCGCCACAACCAGTGCATTTGTCCAGATCAATTACCATTGCCCATTTAGACATTTGTAAAACTCCTTTTGCCTATTTCGCTTTAGAAATTTTTACTTTTGTTGATTGTGTTGCCGGTATTCCATTAATTGTATCGTATAGATTTTTCATTATAGAATTTGGATTAACTCCATAATCCTTAGCATATCTGCCATATGAAGTATGTCCTAAACCAAAAGGAACCGCCGCAACAGACGGCATAACACCAGGATGTATTTTTGCCTTCGCTTTAATACTTCCGTTCACAGATTCTATCCATACCCAATCATCATCTGAAATTCCATATGCTGATGCAGTTTCAGGATTTAACTCTACCCAGGAAGTCCAATAGTGTCGGGTAAGGAATCCAAACATCTCCTGCATCAACGGTAAATTTGAAGCATGCCCATCCCGATTTGTAATTGGCTGGAATGTTGTTAGGTAAATGGGCATTCCGTCATCGTAAGGAATAGGTTCATGGTGTGGTAAGAAAATAACATCTCCTCTTGTTTTTATGTTTAACCGACCAAGAACAAACTCAATATCATGAGTTGAATTATCTATACCTTTCTTTTTTACAATATCATCAATTCTGTTTTTCAGTACCTGTGAATAGAATTCAAATTTTCTTGTTGGTGTATTAAATATTTCACTAAATCCTTTTTTCTTTCTAATTGGATTCCACCATCCTCCTCTTTCCAGCAGTAAATTCCAGAATTCATCAAATGAATCATAGGTTCCGATATGCCAACCCCGCTGATTCAAAAACTCCAGCCACGAACCCTTTAAACCTTCTGTAACAATTGCACCTTCACCTGAATTGTAAACACCTTCCACTCGATATTTAATTTCACTTACATAATCTTCGAAAGGAAATGGTTTAGTATTATTTCCATAAGCTTTATTGCCTAGCTCAATAAGAATATCGGCTGAACTGCGTGTGTCATAAATTGGTTCTATAACCGGTTGCTGTATACCAATATGTGAAAAGCCGACTGACGGAACATTTGAAATAATATTCCATTGTTCCAGAAAAGTATGATCGGGTAGAATAATGTTAGCGTATTCATTAGTTTCATTAATAAAGGAATCGAAACTAACAACTAATGGAATTTTTTTAAGTGCTTCAATAAATTCATGATGATTTAAGGTTTGAAATAATGGATTGCCTTTATAAATAAATAGCACGGATATAGGATAAGGCTTTTCTGCAAGAATATTCTGGATTAAAGTTTGGATGGAAAAGTCAGCAAAAGGAAATGCCATATCAAGAGAATTACCAAATGGGTTTTGTTCAATTCCCTGTTTGGCAATATCATCCAGTTCAAAGTGAGGTAAATTTTTCAGTGGTGTCTCATCAACGTAGAAAATACCTCCATCTTTCTCAAAATTTCCAAGAAGAGCATTCAAGCTGTGAACTGCCATCTGAGAAAATGTTCCGTTTGTGTTATTTGAAGATCCATCACCTCCTAATACTAATGATGGATGATTATTTCCCAGCTCTCTAGCTAATTCAAGTATTGTTTCACTCTGAACACCTGTTATTTGGAAAACGCGCTCAGGATAATAATTCGCAAGAACATTATTTTTATAACCGAGGTGCATGATCCCGTTTTTATCTACCCAATCCTCATATCCAGACGTATGAGATTTTATGAAATTTGCATCAATTAATTTTTCTTTGATAAGAACAAATGCAATACCTAATGCCAGCGCTCCATAAGTTCCTGGTGTTATTGGAATCCAACGATCTGCGTTAGCTGAAGTTAAACTCATCCTTGAATCTATATGAACAAAACGAGTTCGTCCTTCACCGGTAGACCCACGGAGATAGCTGTATAACTTTGTATAATACACTGGGGAGTAGCTTTCCTCTAAATAATTAATCCCAAAGCTCAATACGTATTTTGCGTTCAGAAAATCATACGAGGGAATCTTTGAATTCCCCTGAAGTAAATGATAGGGAACTGCATCATTTTTTATGGAAGGAAACTGGAAATAGTTAGGTGAACCATATGCCTTCATAAATCGCTCTATATGGTCTTTCATCAATCCATGTTGATTACTTCCATCGAGGAAAACAACTTGGTGTGGTCTGCCTTCATTCCTTAGTTCAATTATTTTTTTTGAAATAATATTTAATGCTTCATCCCAATTTAGCGATTCCCATTTACCTCCTCCGGGAAGTCCAATTTTTTTGAGGGGGGATTTAACACGATCAGGATTAAATAACAGTTCCAATGCACTATGCCCCAACGGACACATCCCTCCCTGGTTAACCGGATAAATGGGATTGCCCTTAATGTATACTGGAATCCCATCTATCAATCTTACTTTAATGCCACAACCTCCAGGGCATAGAGCGCAGATTGTATTTTTCCAAGATTCAATTCCCGCTCCGTTTTTAGCTATTTCAATTATTTTATCGGGAACGTCTATAAATTGATTACAACCAAAACTTCCAAGGGCAATTGCACCAGAAGCACCTCCAAGTAGTTTTAAAAATTCTCTCCTTTTAATTTCCACTTAATTATTTCCTTAAACTATATTCGTCATTATTAAAAATGACATGCCAAACAATCATTTGTGATTTTAAGTTGTTTATGACAATCTATACAATTTCCCATAGAAGGAATTAAGAATGGGTATTGAGCTGGAGCTGTTAATTCACTTACATTACCGTGGCAATTTGAGCAATTCAACTCACCAATGACAACGTGTCTTCGATGGGAGAAATAGACGTGATCAGGCACACTATAAATTTGCTTCCAGGGGATATTTTGTTTTTGTTCTATGAATTCTATTAATTTTTTTTCTTCTGGAGATTTTGAAATTGGTTCATCACCATGACAATCCTCGCATAGGTCAATATTTGGTATCGATGCCCGTGTCATACTTTCTGCATACTTATGACAATCAATACATTCTAAACCTGCTTCTTCGATATGGACTTTATGATTATAGGAAATGGGTTGGATTATTGGACTTTGTCCGGCAAACAATACCCAAAGAGCAAATATAAAAACTATTGCAATTATCGGAATGAGAACATTTACTACATTAAGTTTCATACAAGAGTTTATAATCCTAAATATGTCAGTATTGTCATTAAAACTATAAATGCTACAATTAAAATTCCGATTAAGGTCAACGGTTGAATTTTTGCTTTAGCTCTCTCCTTGAATTTTATAAAGGGTACTAGCATCCATATTAAACCTGCAATGAAGAATATAAAAATACCCAACACCTCACCTTCAATAAAAAGAATATGTGATGGAATATACTTCAGAGTTTGAAACATGAACATGAAATACCATTCTGGTTTTATACCTTGAGGTGCAGGTGTGAAAGGATCTGCTTTTAATCCCAAATCCCAGGGGAAGAAGAGAGCTAAAAAAATTAATATATTAAAGACAATTAGCCAAAGAAGTGCATCTCTTAATGCGAAGTTTGGGAAAAAAGGAATAAATTTTTTCTTTTCTTCAGATAGTTTTTGAAAATGTTCCGGTTCGTGCATTCCCTGCCTTTGAACGAATAATAAATGTATTATCAAGAAGACGTTAAAGATTAATGGTAGAACAGCAACGTGAATTCCGAAAAATCTTGTGAGCGTTGCACCGGTAACATCTTCACTGCCCCTAAGTATTTCTCTTAAATCTTCCCCAATAAAAGGCAAGACTCCAACTATATCAGTACCAACTTTTGTAGCAAAGAAAGCAAGTTCATTCCAAGGTAACAGATAACCGCTAAATCCAAATGCCATAGCCAAGAGTAGAAGAATGAACCCGGTTACCCATGTGAGCTCTCTTGGTTTTTTGAATGCTTTCGTAAAAAAAGCACTGAACATATGTACAAAGGCAAAAAATATCATCAAGTTTGCCGACCAACTGTGTACATTCCTGATCAACCAGCCAAATCTTACTTCGGTAACAATAAATCTTACACTCTCATAAGCACTATCTTCACCAGGCTTATAATATATTAAAAGCATAATACCAGTAAGAACTTGAACACAGAAAAGAAATAATGTAATACCACCCATATAGTACCAGAAAGAGTGCTTATGTGTTGGTACTTTTTTATGATAGAGTAAGTTTCGAACCGGATTTAAGTTGTAGCGCTCATCTAGCCAGGATTCAATTTTGGAAAAAGAATTTTTTAGCATAATTAACCTGTTTCCGTTGTAATGATTATTTCATCCTGAACAACTTTTACCGAATATTCATCAAGTGGTCTGGGTGGAGGACCAGAAACGTTTCTGCCTTTCAAATCATAGATTCCATTATGACAGGCACAGGTAATCTGTTTAGTATCGGTTCTATATTGAACAATACAATCAAGATGAGTACATGTAGCGGAAAAAGCTCGGAATTCGTTATTCTCAATTTTTATTAAGATAACAGGTTTTCTGCCGAATTTTATAATCTTTGAACTGTTTGCCGGAAATTCAGATGCAATTCCTGCTTTAACTGAGTTAACCGTTCCTTCGGCTGATTTAGGTGGTTTTAAGAAAGAAAAAGCTGGATAAACAATTGCAACTAATCCACCTAATCCACCGAGACTAAGGAGAGCATCAATAAATTTTCTTCTGTTTATTGGCATTTTATTCCTCGCTGTTATCCTACTATTTTTTAAGGATAGAAAATTACATTGTGTTTTGTGAAATGAAGCATCTGTTAAATACTTGATAACTTCTTATTTAGGTTTGTCGTGTTTAATCTTTGCCCACATCTCTTTAAAATTAAATTCTTTGTAGAAGGGGCTTTTTTCGTTATGGCATTTTTTGCAAAGTTCTTCTGGTTTTTCGTACAATATTAATCCCTTCTCAACTGCCAGTTTTCTGTCTTCCATTATTTTTTTCGATTTATATTCAGAACCAGGTCCGTGACAGGTTTCGCATTGAACACCGTCTTCGATAGAGAATTTTCCCCCGAACAGAGATTTATCTACATCATAACCGAATGTATGACATTTTAAACATTCCTTTGTTTCAACTGCTTTGGTTTTAAAACCTTTGTCTTTTGCTACCTTATCGGCTTTTTCAGTCATTAAAGTTTTATATGCCTGGGAATGTTTACTTGACTCCCAGATTTTTAACTGCTGTCCAACATCTTCCTTTTTATGACACATACCACATGTTTTTGTACCTACGTAACTAGGTTTTGGTGGAAAATATGAGTTTATTATGGTGAATCCTAAAAATGCTGTTGAAAAAGTTAGGATAGCTACTAAGGACATTACTTTAAACATAATACCTCCACGTTCTTTGTAATTAATGGAATAATAACATTTAAATTTTTGAAATTCACGTATGTCAAATTTAAAAAAATATATTTGAAACTATTTAAAGCTTCTAAAATATTATTCGACATCCAAACTTCTTTTGCACATTTTATCAAAGGTTTCTTCGACCAGATTTTGTAAGTGAGGCTGTTAAAATCTGTTTAAGATACTCTTTATGAATTGGTTTTTCACATAAATGATAAATACTTTCTTCATATAATTTACCACCAGAAGTTTTATCTATTTCCGAACTTATAACAATCAATGGTACTTTGGGTCTGATTTTTTTTATAACCTTAACCCATTTCAAACATTCTGATAAACTTCTTGAACAATCACAAATTGCTAACTCATAATCATTTTCCTGCATTTCCAAGATAAAACTAGCAAAATCAGGTTTTTCAACTAATTTGGTTTGCAACTCGCTTGTCGCTGAAGTAAATAAGGAGATAATTTCTTTATCCTGTGTTAATAATATTGCAGACGTATTTTCAATCATTATCGTCTTAGTTTTAAACTTGTTATTTTATGAAGTAGATTTTTCACAAAATAAATTTCCGTAGTAGTAAATTGAAAGTTAAAATCATATCAATTACTTCTTGCTTCATCCCACGGAGGTAGAATTTTAAATAATATGAATAAAATGAGTATTGGCAAAAGAAGTAACCCAAGGGACATAAGTAATCCCTCGAATCCAAAAAATGTCATTTTATAAGCTGTCAATCCTCTAAAACTTTTTGAAAACAATTGACCGCCTATAACAACATTCCACCGGGTTGAAAAAATGCCAATCTGTACAAGTATGGCAGAGACAAAGTAGATAGATTTTCTTAATTCATTTGGTACCTGAAAGAACTTAACTGCTGCTATTGACCCTAATGGTATAATCATTCCCATTAAAAGTTGAATAACTACAAGACTAACAAATAATCTTCCTGAAACCAGTTCAGCTAGAATTTTTATGGATTCTTCTGCTTCATAAGTGCGATGAATAAAATCTAATATTTCGAGTGAGAAATCAATAATCATTATATAGAATAGATAGCTGGCTAACTTATCAAGACATTTCATATCTATTTCTTTAGACCTTAATGGAGTAATGACCATGTAGATTAATAAAATTAACGCAATACCGGACACGATTGCTGAAAAGAGAAATACTATTGGCATTAAAACACTAGACCACCAGGGATTTGCCTTAATCGAACCAAAAATAAATCCTACATAACCATGCAATAGAAATGCAGAAGGTATTCCGATGATAGTTACCATTTGAACTGATTTCTTATCGAATTTTAGAGCACGCTCAGAAATATCTTTTGAGAATAAAGAAATTATTTTGTGAAGCCATTTCCTAATTCCTTTTTCATTACTTGTCCAAACAATTAAATCTCTTCTATAGTCAAACCAGATTTCCAATAAGAGTACCGCCATTAAATACCAGGCATATACAAATCCAAACATAGCCATTGCTGAGCTAGTATTAGGTGTAAGAAAAATTTCATATGATTTTTCCGGATGCCCAAGATGCGCTAATAACGGTAGAGGAGCAACAAATAGAAAAGCAAGTGCTGTTAGTAATGACATTCTGTAAGTAGGCTGTAGTTCCTTAACGTTAAATACTTTAACCAATGAAGCTAAAATAAAAGCACCGGCAACTAATCCCGTAATGTAAGGATAAATAACAACCAGAAGACCCCAATGTAATTCAATCTCATTTGGATATATATAACCGGATATTTCTTTCGTTAAAGAAACCAGATGATTTACAATTTCTTCCATTTATCTTACCTCCATATCCATGTTCGCATAGAACACTTTTGGTTCTGTATTAAGAGCAGGTTTTAGTACTCCTAAAACATGCTGACGCATAAATCTAACAAGCGGACTTGGCTTCTTCTTTATTTCACCAAAGATGCGTGCCTGTGTAGGACAGACTTCAACACAAGCAGGAGATAATTCTTTAGTAATTCTGTGATAACAAAATGTACATTTTTCTGCTGTTCGCGTTTCAGGATCAAGAAATCTCGCTCCATAAGGACATGCCTGAATACAGTATCTGCATCCGATACAATACTTGGAGTCTACTAATATTACGCCATCGTCTGTTTTGAAAGTCGCTCCAACAGGACATACTTGCACACATGGTGGATTATCGCAGTGGTTACAGAGTTTTGGAACGAAAAAGCTTCTGATTATATTTCCTTCATCATTAATACTCGGTTTAAATCCATCTATTGCGCCATTTGGACTATCAACAAGAGTTTCTCTATTGTCATAAATACGATATCTTTCCACCCACGTTCTGAAGAAAAACGGATCCCTTGGCACACCATTTTCTTCTTTGCATGCATTCACACAGCGACCACATCCGATACATTTATCAATATCAATACCCATACCCCATAAATGTTCTTTCGGATCGTAACCAAGTGATAATATTAAATCTTTTAATCGTCCGGTTTTAGTCGCTGCTGACACAATTCCGGGTAAAAAAAGGCCACTAAGTGATAGGAAAAGATTTTTTAAAAACTTTCTTCTTTTAATATCATTACTTTTTTGATTGTTCACCTTTTCCATTATTGTGCCTCCGGTAAATGAGGATAATGACATTGCCAGCACATATATCTTTCACCGTGTGAATTTATATCTATTTTTGGTATTTCCTCAGGTGTTGTTGAATCTTTAGAATGACAGTTACCACAAAATTCTCTGGTTGTTGGTTTACTGGGTAAGTATTCTCTAGGTTTAATTTTGTGTTCATTCGGCGTTTGATGACATTCTATGCAATCAACATATACATGGTGCGATAGGGATTTTGTCCGGGAAATTTCCGCATGGCAGGCATCGCATTCCTTTGGTGTTTGAGGAGGTTTTGGGTCATGAGGTTCATGGCAGGAAATACAAGGTTTCATGGGATTATGTGATGCCGAAACAATCTGCGGAAAGCCAGTTGGTCTCGAAGATATATATTCGTGGCATAAAGGACAATATCCTCGCTCTCTCGGTGCCTGTAATTTTAGTTCTCCAGGATCATCAGTATGGAGTGCTGCAGGTCCATGACAAACCTCACAAGCGACATTCTTGTGATAGCCTGTTTTTTTGAGATCAACTATATCATCGTGGCAATCATAGCAAACTGTATGACCAGCATATTTGATTTCTTGACTAATAATTTCATCAATTGCTGATGCACGATAATGACCATATTTTCCAAAATCTGGTGGGACTAATATAGATCTCATAAAAATAAATGCCGTGACAAGAAATATTAGCATCAAGAATAGTCTGGTAACTTGTTCGGGAACTTTTTTCCAAAATGAATTCATGATACATCTTAATTGATTAGTAGATTAAACTACGAAGTCTGGATTCAGATTTCTTTGAATACCAATTTGTAAATCCGTCAATTACTACTATTGTACCATAAAATTTTTACTTATATGAAGAGTTAAAAATGACGTTTCCAAGCAGATCTGAGACTTTTATAAAATATAATCACCATTGGCATTAAACAAAAGCATATAAAATATGAGAACCAAACTTCTCAATGGGCGAATCGCTGCACTGTTAATTCATTGTTAATAAAGCAATTAGTAATCAGTGGGAAATTGACAATCCAGTGAGACAATAATTTCCCACTGAATAATTTATAGCATTATGAATTTTAGGTCAGAGTTTAAAACCTTGATTAGCTACGCCAGGAATTTGGGTCTAATGAATGCCGGTTAAGCATTAAATGAATATTTCGCCTTGTCATTTGAGCATCTTCGGCAACTTTGGTGACATTGCCATTATATTTTTTAAGTAGAAAAAGAAGATATTTCTTCTCTATTTCATCTATTGCTTTTTGTTTTGCTTGTGCAAGCGACATGCTTGAAAATGATTTTTGAAATACATCCATCTTTTGTATTTGGGGTGGTAATTCTGAAAGAGTAATTGTATTCCCTTTGGCAAGCGTCACTGCCCGTTCAACAACATTTTCTAATTCTCTAACGTTTCCAGGCCAATTATATTTTTCAAAATAGTGTAGAACCTCCTTATTAAAACCTTGAATATCTTTTGGTGAAGATTTAAGAGTGCGATTTAAAAAATATTCTGCAAGGAGAGTGATATCACCTTGTCTTTCTCTTAATGGAGGCAACTGGATATTTATAACATTGATTCTGTAATAAAAATCTTCTCTTAAATGTCTGTCTTCCAGAGCTTTGTTCAAATCCATATTTGTTGCCGAAATCAACCGAGTATCAATTTGTATTAATTCATTTCCTCCGACACGTCTTAATGTTTGATCTTGTAACATTCGTAACATTTTTACCTGCAGATTAACCGGTAATTCACAAACTTCATCCAGGAAAAAAGTTCCTCCATCAGAAAATTCGAGCAAACCTATCTTTTTATGTGAAGCTCCGGTGAACGCTCCTTTTTCGTAACCAAATAATTCTGCCTCAAAAAGATTTTCCGGAAATGCACTACAATTTACAGGAACGAACGGTTTTGTGTTTCTTTTGCTATGGGCGTGAATGCTTCTTGCAATAAGTTCTTTCCCGGTACCACTTTCCCCCGTTATTAAAATATTTGCATCGGATTGAGCTACATTTTCAATCAGTTCAAAAATTTTTCTCATCGCAGTACTACTACCCATGATATTATCAATGCGGTACTTTTCTTCTAATTGTTTAAGAAGATTTTTACGTTCGCAATATAGATTTCTTTGCCGTAATCCTTTTTCTAGTACAATTTCAAGATGATTGGCATCAAATGGTTTTTCTACAAAATCGAACGCACCGGCTTTCATTGCAGCAACAGCACGATCAATAGTTCCGTATGCTGAAAAAATTATTACGGGGGTTTGGGGGAGATGATTGCGTGCCGACTCCAAAATTTGCATCCCGTCTACTTCAGGCATTAGTAAATCACAAAATATCAAATCAAATTCATCTTCTTTTATTAAATCTAAAGCAAGTTTGCTGTTTGAAACCGGGATTGGAATATTTCCAAGGGCGGATAGAATTTTCGCACAACCACTAAGCATATCCGGTTCGTCATCAATTATCAGTATTCTTGGTTTATTGCTCATCTTAATTTTCAATTTTATTAATAGGAAGGAAAATTTTAAATATGGTGCCCACACCTTCAGTACTAGAGACCCTAATTTCACCCTTGTGCCGTTGAACTATGGATTTAGCTATATAAAGCCCCAAACCGGTACCCTTTGAGGGTGGTTTAGTGCTGTAAAAAGGATTAAAAATTTTATTTAATTCCTTTTCTAGAATCCCGGTTCCGTTATCAGCGATAGAAACAATTATTCCCTCCGGTTTCCCATTCTTTTTTATATTTCTTGCAGAACGGTCATTATGAACTTCTATGGTAATTTCCCCTCTTATGTTTAATGCATCTATTGCATTGTTCAGCAAATTAATAAATACCTGTTCCATTTGTCTTCTGTCAACTAATGCCGGATGTAGGTCCGGTTGAATACTACTTTTAACAGTGATTTTTTTTTCTTTAAATCGATGACCTAATAAAAAAGTGCATTCATTAATTAGCTCTTCGATGTTAGTTGATTCTGGCTGAAACGGCATTCTCTGCGAATAGTTTAAAAGTCTTTTAGTATACTCACTGATTCGCATAGCCTGTTTTTTAATAATATTAAGTTCTTCATCTATCGGTTCAGAATGTGTTTTTTGTAATAGTACAGCGTCTGCGTGAGCTGCAATTATACCAACCGGAGTATTTAGCTCATGAGCAACTGTGTCAACAAGTTCACCGATTGAAGCCATCTTTGATGCCTGGTTAAGTTGTTCCTGATATTCCTGAATTTGTTCAAGATTTCTATTAGCTTCCTCAGCTCGTATTCGTTTTAAGTTTATGTAATGCAGCACGAATCCAAATGATATAAATCCGCCAAGTATTACAAAACCAAGAATAAAAAAGTATTGAAATTTTTCACGCAGGTTGGCTGTTACTTCCGGAAGTAAAGTTGATATAACTAGTACCCAGCGTTTATCCTGGAAGTTTAACGGCACATAGGCCATTATTTTGGGAGGTTCATCTCCTATAATATATTCCCCAACCGATGCATCGCCGGTTACTATTCTTTTTTGCACATCGAATGATGAATGACATTCCATGCAGTCTGCGCTTGTTTCTTTGATTGAGCGAAAAAGCATTTTTTTATGCCTAGGATGGAATATTAACCTTCCATCTCCGTCGAGAACCCAGGCAAAGTCACTCTTTCCTAATTTTAAGGGATTGATAAATTGTAACATAAGATTGTCGAAGCTTATTAGATACCCGTAGATTAGAGCCTTTCTATTGCTAGGACTAGACTTGATATATAATTTCGATTCGTCACTACCCGAGACGAAAATTAAGAAAAATAAATTCTTGTTTTGTAAATCTTTGTCAAATGGCGTAACCTTCGAATAATAAACCGTACTATCAGTTTCTCTCATCTCTTTCAATTCAGATTTGATCCATTTAGGTAGAGAATCACCAATAAAATACAGAATATTTGCGGCAGAATCGGCTATAAAAATTGATCTAACAATATCTTCGTTATAGTGATTTAAAAAATTACTCAGGTTTGATTGAACCTCATCAGAATTACCGATGGGTTTTTTCATCTGATAAGCAAGCAGGTGAATATCTCCAACCAGGTGGTCAATATAATATTTAATTCCCTGTACTGCCGTCTTTGCCATTTGCATTTGCTGTAACTGGTACGTTGTTTTAGTGTCATAGAGAGTTAGATTATATATTTTTACAATTAGTAAGACAGAAATAACAGCAAACGCAATCATACTTATTGCAATCCAGTACTTGTTTATCAGTAGCTTATTCATTTACATCGTCTATTTAGTCCTAATAGAAATATTAACCGGATTTAATTTGTGCATTAATTTTGATTTTGAACTTTTTAAGCATCGAGAAAATGTACTTAGTTTTTTTTTAAGAACTACTTATTAAATCCAATAATCGGCTTTATTTGTATTTTATTTCTTACAACAATTTATTGTTTAAAATTAATAACAAAGATGATGATCTTGATTTATGATTGTATATGATTGAAAAGTATTTATTCTCTGGCATGGCAATCTACACATTTCTGTTTTATTACAGACTCTTCCAGTTCAACAGGATGGATAAAATCCAGTCCTTCATATGCAACTAATTTTTTTCCATCCGGGGTATCCTGTGAAATTATTGTATGACAAAGTTTGCAGTCTTTGGAGATAATCTTTCCTTCTTGACTTACGTGCTTTCCATCGTGGCAACGAAAACATCCAGAATCATAAAGATGTGAAATATGATTTGGAAAAGATCTCCAGCTCAAATTCATATTTGGAAAATAATTTCTTTCATAGAGCTTTTTTATTTCAATAATACTCTTATTAATTAAATTTTGTTTAGAGTCAAATATATCAGGATAGTTAAACTTATAAAACTCCTTAACTCTTATTTCAATACTGTCTAAAGCAATTTCCTTTGAAGAATATTTTGTTTCCAGGGCATCCACGGCTATACTTTTTATATAGGGAAGCGTAATATCTATCCGGTCAAGCGATATTGACAGGTTAACCGATTTTTCTGCTGGCTGAAAAATATGTGAGGGTCTGTTATGACAATCTATACAATCCATTAATCGTAAATTTTCCTCATTAAATTTCTTTTCATCATAAGAACCTTCACTTGATCTAAAAATTATTTCCTTACCATTATTATCTATCATTTTTACCCAAGGTATAACGTTTCTTAATGTATCAGTATGAATATAATATATTCTGTTTGCTACATTCATATGCCAGTGAATTCCCTCAGCTCTTCCCAACTCACTCTTACCGCCACCAATTTTTAACAGCATAGAAATACTTGATTTAGTATTATTTTCATCTGAGAGATAATAATCTGCTTCATATTTGATTTCCGGGAAAAAATGCTGGGGAGAATGACATTGTTCACATGTCCCTTCGGCAGGTCTTAATGCATGAACGGGCGTTGGGATGGGACGAGAATATTTATTGAATAAAACTGAATAAACCTGGTAAGCACCCGATATCTTTGCTTTAACAAACCAGCTTGCCCCTGAACCAATATGACATTGGACGCAGCCAACTTTTGAATGAGGGGAGGTCAGATAGGCTGAATATTCTGGTTCCATAACTTCGTGGCATATTGTACCACAAAATTCATCAGACTCTGTGTATTCATACGCTTTATAACTTCCAAAGGCAGAAAACATTAGCAGCAAAATTGTACCAACAAAAAAAGTAGTAAGCATAGTTCTTTGTTTGGGGTCATTTAGGTTTATAACAGGTAAATTTCCATACCGGGAAATACCTTTCCACTCTCTTACCCGTTCCCTAATAATTCCGTAAGCGATAATAACCAAACCTATGATCAGAAATGCAGGTAGGATTATAAACGCAATAATTCCCATGTAAGGGTGTGATTCATCACCCAGTAATTCCAGCAGGAAAAGAAATAATATTAATCCAAAGCTTACAGCTGAAATTGCAACACCTGTTAGAGTGATTGGATTATATACTATTGTTGGAAATAATCGCCGCATTTAACTAAAGTATTTATCAAATTTATTAAAGCTTTTAAATCACCTGTATGCAAAAAGCATTGCATATATTATCCATATAATTATACTAAACCCTAATATTAATGCTGTCCATCCGAATATCTTTATTGTTCTTATTACAATTGGCTGATAAGGTTCAACAAGATGTTTTTCCAATTCTCCTTTTTCCACCATTTCTTTATACTCTTTTTGTCTGTCAAGTTTAAATTCTTCAAGGGGAACACGACCTGAAAATATCACAATATCCATTGGAAATTTTTCAGGGCGAAGATGAGTATTAAAGAAATGGACTGTAAAAATGAAGCCAGTGGCAAGTAAAGCTTCATCACTATGGATTATAGTAGCAACATTAATAACCCATCCGGGAACAAATTGAGTAAAAAATTCGGGAAACCATAA
>Ga0154732_1080_pt1 | contig 32158 bp, 21 predicted proteins | sample Rifle2008BG16ft_FD_105740 | JGI IMG/M metagenome (GOLD analysis project Ga0154732, IMG submission 105740) | Ignavibacteria bacterium RBG_16_34_14 | reverse complement strand
TCTTCGAAAAGTTAAAAAAGAACAATCACATCAGAAAAATATTTTGGAAACAACCTATTAACACAATTTTTGAGGACGTCGACTAATAATGTGTTTACGCTCCATTGCACTTATGCTCTTCTTGGACTGATTTCACCTCACAGGTGTTGCTCTCACACATGGCTTTCGGATCGGTTAGTCTCAAGCCCCAAAGTAAACATTGAAACAATATTTATGTGATTTAGGATCGGGATACGAGTTATTGGAGTGTTCGGGTCCGAACAGCAAGAGACTTGACCTTGGGTTGTACTCTCATCAATAATTTAAACGGAGCCAGTTTTGCTTTTCTAGTTGAAGGGCGAGAGTGAAGCTCGGTTTAATTTTACCAACACAAGGCATAATTATGGGATGGTTGACTTTGTAAAACAAAGGTGCGCATGTTACTAGAAAAGTTAAAGGTAAACTAAAAAGGGGTATTATACTGTCAATAATATTTTATTAAAAAACTAGTCATCAAAATTACTGAAAACTTAGATTGGAGTATCTGGTATTATGGTTTTGGTTTTTAGGTTATTTTCATTTATCTTGAATCCTTAAATTACCAAGGACAAAAAAGTAAATTACTTGATGAAATTCATTAAGGAAACATCTTTTTGTAAAATCAAACAACTATGATTGGAGAAAGACTTTATGAATATTGCTTTTATTAATCCTCCTTTTTTTCCTAAATACTCTAGGGGTTCAAGGAGTCCGGCAGTAGCAAAAAGTGGAACGGTTTACTATCCTATCTGGTTAGCTCTTGCAGCAGGGATTGCAGAAAAGCAGGGGCATAATATAATTCTGATTGATGCACCCGCAGAACTAATATCTTCAGAGGAAACTTTTGAAAGACTTTCTTCATTTAAACCTCATATAGCTGTTATAGATACAAGTACAGGTAGCATAAGCAACGATATAAGATTTGCTGAAGATTTGAAAAGAAGATTTAACTCCACATTTATTTGTATGGTAGGTAATCATGTAACAGCAGTAGATAAAGAAACTTTGCAGCAATCAGAACTTATTGATGCTGTGGCAAGAAATGAATATGAAGTAACCATAACAGATTTAGCAGAAAGATTAGAACGAAATGAATCTCTTGAAAAAGTTCTTTCTCTTACTTGGCGAAATGACAGTGAAATAATAGCAAATGGTCATCGCCCTGCATTAACTCCTGAAGAACTTGATCAAATGCCTTTTGCAAGTGAGATATTTAAGAGATTTTGTAAACCCAAAAATTATTTCTTTGCTGCAGGTAGATACCCTCAAATGATGGTTTATACAGGCCGCGGGTGCCCTTATCTTTGTACTTGGTGTATGTATCCTCAAAATTTTTATGGACATACTTATCGTCATCGTACTCCACAGAGTATAGCTGCTGAGTTTAAATACATTGAAGAAAATTTTCCCGAAGTAGTAGAAGTTACAATTGAAGATGATACCTTTACAGTTTACAAGAAACACACTATAGAAGTTTGTAAGGTTTTGATTGCGCAGAAGAATAAACTTACTTGGACGTGTAATGCCCGCGCTGATCTTGATGCGGAAACAATGCGATGGATGAAAAAAGCTAAATGCAGATTATTAACTGTAGGTTTTGAAAGCGGCTCAAATGAAATTTTGAGATTGATGAAAAAGGGTATGAGGGTAGAGAGATTTACAGCAGCGGAAAATGCAAGAAAAACAGGCATACTTATACATGGTACTTATATGATGGGTAATAGGGGGGAAACTTTTCAAACTATGTATGAAACTTTGGAGTTAGCAAAAAAACTTAATACTGATACCGCTCAATTTTATCCCTTGATGTTATATCCTGGTACTGAAGCTTATGACTGGGCAAAGAAAGAAGGATTAATTTCTGCAAAATCATGGGACGACTGGCTCACACGAGAAGGCTTACATAATAATGTAGTAGGTACTCATGATTTGTCTCCCCAGGATATAGTTGACTTTTGTAACTATGCAAGAAGAGAATATTATTGGCGGCCTTCATATCTATTAATGAAAATCAGAACAACACTAATTCATCCTACTGAATGGAGACGAACAATTAAAGCTTTTTTCAATTTTTCAAAATATCTTTTTAATAAGAATAATAAAAAGAATAAAGAGAAATTTATCACTAAAATTGAAAATATGAAAAAAATGAATTACAGTTCAACTAATAAAGATTCTGTTCCTCTTCAAAAAGAATCAATCAGAGATGAGGTGAAAGTATAAACTGCTTTACATGATTATAATATCATTTCAAAGGCCGGAATTGTTCCGGCTTTTTTATTTCAATAACTCAATAAAAAATATAATATTTGCATATTATTTTTATCGCTTTTACACAAAGAGTTATTAAATGCTTTTATATTGTGGTGTATGATAATTTTGTTCATCTTATTTTTTTCATCTTTACTACTGCTTCTGCATTCTTATATTTTGTATCCAATTTCTGTTTGGGTTTTAACTATATTTATAAAAAAGAAATTTTCTGAAGACAATAATTACCTACCCAATATATCAATTCTTATTTCAGTCTATAATGAAGAAAAAGTAATTAATAAAACTTTAAGAACATTACAAAATTGTTATTATCCTAAAGAAAAAGTAGAAATATTAGTAGGCTCAGATAATTCGACTGATAAAACCAATGATATTCTTGAAAAATTGTCACAAGAATTTGAAAATATTAAAGTTTTTAATTTTAATAAGCGGCGTGGGAAACCTCATGTTATTAATGATTTGGCAGAAGCTGCGAAGGGAGAGATCTTGATTTTTTGTGATGCAAATACGTTATATGATAAAGAAGCAATAAAAAATCTTGTAAAAAATTATAATGATGCACGAATAGGGGGTGTAAGTGGAAAATTAAATTTAATAGATTTTGAAAAAGCAAAAAAATCCGGCAGTCAGGAAAAAATATACTGGGATGCTGAAACCTGGTTAAAGAAACAGGAGGGGAAACTGGGAGTTTTAATTGGTGCTAATGGAGGAATTTATAGTATTAGAAAGGAATATTTCGAAAAAATTCCAACAATTCATCCAGTAATGGACGATTTTTATATTTCATTGAAAGTAATAGAGAAAAGAAAAGCATTTTTATATATAAATGATGCAATTGCAGAAGAATACACAGCCCCAATTAGAGCAGAATTTAATCGAAAGATTAGAAATAACTCTATTATGATGTCAACAATAAAAGTGATAAAAAGATTATTAAATCCTTCTTTTGGTTTAATTGCGTATGGATTATGGTCACACAAAATCATCAGATGGTTTACACCAATCCTTTTATTATTAATATTTGTAACAAATTATGCTTTGATTAATGAAGGTGCTTTTTATAGATATTTCTTTTTAATTCAGTTGCTGTTTTATGTTTCTTCAATTGTTGGATATATATTCATAAAATTAAATGTTAATGTAGTCCCCTTATTAATGAGTTTTTATTTTGTAATGACAAACGCAGCTATGTTTATCGGTTTAGTAAAATTCTTGTTCAAAAAACAAACTGCATTCTGGCAATCAACTCCCCGCTAGAAGATGAATAAAAGTATTGAAAAATTTTTAATCATTTTCACCGATTTCCTCTTCATCAACCTTGCCTGGATTTTGTACTTTGGGTTAAGAGTAGAATCAGGGTGGTTTGATCTTATTATCATGCCTGAGTTCCTGATTCCGATGGTTGTCGTTTATTTCTACTGGCTTATCATTTTTACTTTTGTAGGAATGTACCGTACCTGGTTTGCCTCTTCAAGGTTTGATGAACTCTCAACGCTGTTTAAAGCTTCCTTTGTGGGGATTTTTATTTTATTCTCAGCCATATTTCTTGATGATTATATTCATAACGTCTCATCACCAAACAGGATTCTGATTTTTATATACTGGGGAATGTTTCTTGTCTTAGTTGGCAGCGGAAGATTGTTTGTAAGAAGTTTCCAACGCAATCTTTTGATTAGGGGGGTTGGAAGAAAAAATGTTTTAATCATTGGCTTCAACGAAAAAGCGAAAAATGTTCATGATCAGATTCTCAAACATAGAGCTCTGGGTCTGGATGTTAAAGGTTATGTTTCTTCTAATGGTCATAATCTTGTAGAGAGTTATAACAATATTAAAATACTTGGTTCAGTAAATGAAATTGAAAAGATTATTGATGAAGTTGATGCACGGGAAATTATTATTGCCCTTGAGAAAGATGATCATGACATTTTAATACAATTGATTGCTAAGTGTGATCAGAAAAATGTGGGAATAAAAATCGTTCCTGATCTTTATGAAATATTAAGTGGACAGGCAAAAACTTCCCAGATTTACGGAATGCCTCTTATAGATATAATGCCGGAGCTCATGCCGGAATGGGAGAAGAAATTAAAGAGAGCGTTTGATATAATTATTTCACTTTTAATCTTAATAATTACTTTGCCGGTTTGTATTATAATTGCAATAGCAATAAAGATTGATTCAAAAGGTCCCGTCTTTTTTACACAAGGAAGATGCGGACAAAATGGTAAAGTTTTTACAATAGTGAAATTCAGATCAATGGTTTTGGAGGCAGAAAAAATGTCTGGCCCTGTATGGTCCCAAAAAGACGATCCGAGAATTACAGGAGTCGGAAAAATTATAAGACAAACACGGATTGATGAAATTCCACAGATGTTTAATGTTCTCAAAGGCGAAATGAGTTTTGTTGGTCCAAGGCCGGAGCGTCCATTCTTTGTTGAGAAACTGGCAAATGAAATTCCATATTATAAAAGAAGACTTAAAGTTCGTCCCGGTATAACCGGATGGGCACAGGTTAAACATAAATATGATGAAACTCTGGAGGATGTAAAGATTAAATTGAAGTACGATTTATTTTATATTGAGAATATGTCTTTAAGAATGGATTTTAAAATTATACTTAGAACAATTTATGTAGTTCTTTTTGGAAAAGGGCATTACAGTTAGAAATAGAAGTGGAAAATGGTTGATAAAAATGGAAAAACTTTTGACGAATAAAATCATTTATGGCATTGATATATGACTGTTAAAAGATCGCTTATTATAGTTCCAACATATAACGAACTAGATAATATAAAAAAACTTATACCTGATATTCTTGATAGGTATGAAAATACTGATATTCTTGTAGTTGATGATAATTCCCCTGATGGTACAGGAAATTATGTAACCAATCTTGCATCTTTAGATAAAAGAGTTAGAATTATTCAGAGAGAAAAAAAACTTGGATTGGGTACAGCTTACATTGCAGGCTTTAAATATGCAATTCAAAATAAATATGATTATGTTTTTGAAATGGATGCTGATTATTCACACGATCCTGGAGAAATAGAAAATTTTCTAAAAGCAATTGAAGAGAACGACCTTGTCCTTGGAAGCCGGTATTTAACCGGAGTTAATGTTATCAACTGGCCAATGAGGAGATTAATTTTGAGCTATTTCGCCAACTATTACACTCATTTTATAACCAGGCTTCCTATACGTGACTCAACAGGTGGTTATAAATGTTTCAGAAGAGAAGTTCTTGAAGCTATTGATCTTGATAAGGTTAAATCCAATGGGTATGCTTTTCAGATTGAGATGACTTTCAAAGCATGGAAAAAAGGTTTCAGGATAAAAGAGATCTCCATAATTTTTGTTGATCGTGTTAAAGGAAAATCAAAGATGTCCAGGAAAATTGTACGAGAAGCAATATTTATGGTTTGGAAGCTAAGGTTAAGAAACGTCCTTGGCCTTCTTTAGGTAATTAGTCTTTAAAAAAATAAAGTTAAAATTTCTTGTACTTTAACTTGAACTTACTCTTGCACTTGGTCTTTAGGTATTAAAGTGGATCTTTCCATCATCATAGTAAACTACAATGTTAAAGAATTCCTTCAGAATTTAATCCATTCTATTTACAAAGCGGGGGAAAATTTAAAGTATGAAATAATAATTGTTGATAACGCATCAGATGATGACAGTGTTGAGTTTCTCAAAGAAAAATTTCCGGAAATACAATTAATTGTAAATGAAAAAAATCTTGGCTTCAGTAAAGCTAATAATATTGGATTAAAGTATGCTAAAGGAAAATACATTCTTCTTTTGAATCCGGATGCAATAGTTCAGGAAGATACTTTTGAAAAGATGATTAATTTTTTTGAAAGAACTCCTAATGCAGGAATGGCAGGATGTAAAATTCTTAATCCTGATGGGACATTACAACTCGCTTGTAGAAGAAGTTTCCCCGGACCCTGGACATCATTTTGTAAGGTAACAGGTTTAAGTAATCTTTTCCCAAACAGCAGATTATTTGCAAGATATAATCTCACGTATCTTAATGAAAACGAAACCTATGAAGTTGATGCAATTTCCGGTTCTTTTATGATGCTTAAAAGAGAAGCTTATGAAAAAGTCGGAAATCTTGATGAACAATTTTTTATGTATGGTGAAGATCTCGACCTGTGTTACAGGATGCAGAAAGCCGGTTACAAAGTTTATTATGTGCACAATACAACTATTATTCATTATAAAGGAGAAAGCACTAAAAGAAGCAATATGGATGAAACAAAAGTTTTTTATAATGCTATGCACCTTTTTGTTAAAAAACATCTTGCTACTTCTTTTATTGTAGAATTCATTTTACGAACGGCAATTGGTATAAGAAAATTTATTGCATTCTGGGGAAGACGTAAGTTAATTGTTATATCGGTAATTCTCGATTTTATTTTCTTTGATTTGTCTTTATATGCCGGGGAAGAATTTTATAGAATTATCAGAGAAGAATGGCGTGGATTCCATAGTTATGATTTACTTCTTCTTTATACAGTACCTCCTCTCATTTATATAGTCATTTCTTCTTTAGCCGGATGTTATAAAAAAGATTCACTTTCGGTTCTTAAAACCCTTGCATCAATTATTATTAGCTTTTTTGTTATCTCTTCATTAACATTTTTCTTTAAGCAATTTGCTTACAGCAGAGCTGTAGTTATTCTAACATACATAATTTTGTTTTTTGTTCTTTCTTTTTGGAGAATTATTGCAAAACTTGTTTTTAAAACAGGAACAGATAAGCATGAGGTGGAAAAGAAAGTATTGATTGTTGGTCTAAATGATTTTGTAATTCAGATTGCGGAAAAACTTAAATCAAAAAGAACTGATATCTATTCAGTTGCAGGATTAATTGGAGTATCGAACAGGGATATAGGAAAAAAAATTGGCGATTTCGAAGTAGTGGGAAGTATTGAAAATCTTATAAAGGTTATACGTGATAAGCAGATCAAGGAAGTTATTTTTTCTTCACAGGAACTTTCTTACAACCAGATGATGACAATTGTTGCAAAATGTCAGAAAGAGAATGTTGAATTCAAATTGATAGGTAATAATTTAGATTTTCTTGTTGGAAAAACATCAATTTCTATTCTTGAAGATATTCCTTTAATCCAAATCAGCTATAATATTTCAGATTCCTTGTTGAAATTTATCAAATCTTCATTTGATTATCTGCTTGCAGTCTTTGTTTTGTTTTTGATATATCCTTTGATATATTTCATTTCAAAAGTTAGTAATAAGAAAACTGATTTCAGAAAATTTATTTTAGGAGTTCCTCAGATTTTAAGTGGAAAAGCAAGTTTTGTCGGTCCGCAAACAATAATGAATAACGGGAAATTATTTCTGGGTAAAAGAGGTTTAACAGGTCTGTGGTACACAGAAGATACTGTTACAACAGACTATGAGAAGCTTGATATCTTTTATGCTAAGAATCAAAACATCTGGCTTGATCTTGAAATACTGGGTAAAACGCTGAACAAGATGTGGGGAACCAGATCATAGCATGGCCAAAACTATTTTAGATTTTGAAAAACCAATTATCGAGCTTGAAGCTAAGCTCGAAGAGATGAGAAAGTTTTCAGGTGATCTAGATATTGGAAATGAAATCCGGAAAATCGAAGACAAGGTTAAAAAGTTGAAAGACAATTTATATAAAGATCTTACACGCTGGCAGAGAGTTCAACTGGCGCGTCATCCAGACCGTCCCTATACCCTCGATTTTATTTATGAAATGACAAGTAGTTTTATTGAACTTCATGGAGATAGAAATTATAAAGATGATAAAGCAATAGTAGGCGGATTTGCTAAACTTGATGAATATAAAGTTTTAATTGTCGGACATCAGAAAGGGAGAGATACTAAAAGTAATCTTTACAGAAATTTTGGAATGCCTAATCCCGAAGGTTATAGAAAAGCTTTGCGGTTGATGAAGCTTGCCGAGAAATTCAATAAACCAGTTATCACTTTAATTGATACTCCCGGTGCTTATCCGGGCCTGGAAGCTGAAGAAAGAGGTCAGGCAGAAGCAATTGCAAGAAATCTTTTTGAAATGAGTAAACTAAGAGTTCCGATAATTGTTGCTATAGTTGGTGAAGGGGCAAGCGGTGGTGCTCTTGGAATTGGAATTGGGGACAGGATTCTGATGCTTGAAAATTGCTGGTACTCTGTAATCAGTCCCGAATCATGTTCAAGTATTTTATGGAGAAGCTGGGATTATAAAGAACAAGCTGCTGAAGCTTTAAAGCTTACAGCACCGGATCTTCTTGAACAGGGATTAATTGATCGTATTGTTCCGGAACCTTCTGGTGGTGCACATACTAACCATAAAGAAGCAGCTTCTATACTAAAGAATATCTTAAAAGAAGAACTTGCACAACTTGTTAAGATTAAACCTGATAAACTTGTTGAAAGCAGACGTGAGAAATTTGGTAAGATGGGTGAGTTTGTAGAATAAATTTTCACAATATCTTTTTCTTTCTTAACTAACCTTCCTTTTTGATAAATTGTATCTAAATTTTTTTTCTAATTTTGGAAATGCTGATTTATCAAACTGAAATTCGTGTCCGTTACGCAGATACCGACCAGATGCAGTTTGTCTATAACGGAAAATACTTTGAGTATTTCGAAGTTGGCAGAACTGAAATGTTACGAGAGATTGGCTTACCATATAGTATTATTGAAAAAGAAGGTTACCAGCTCCCTGTTCTTGAAGCCTATGCTAGATATCATCAGCCGGCTTATTATGACGAAGTGGTGATTATTAAATCTATTCTTAAAGAATATCCCTCATTAAAAATTCATATTGATTATGAAGTTCTTAGAAAAGAAACTAATGAACTTATTGCTGAAGGTTTTACAGTTCATGCATTTATAAAAAAAGAGAACAAAAAAATTACAAGACCTCCGGGAATTTTTATTAACTCAGTAAAGAGATTCTTTTCAGATAATGTTTGAAAAACTAAAGCAGCTTTCAAAAGATACTGCGATTTATGGTGTAAGCACTATTGTCGGAAGGTTTCTTAATTTTTTACTTGTTCCTTTCTATACAAACATTTTTCTTCCTGAAGAGTATGGAGTAATTACAAACATCTATGCGTTTATTGCTATTCTTAATATTGTATTCATTTATGGAATGGATTCGGCTTATCTCAGGTTTGCAAAAGATGAAGAACTTGGAAATGAGAAGGATATTTTTTCAACTCCTTATTATGCAGTTCTCATTATCTCCTTAGTTTTCTGTTCGATAATAATTTTATTTAAAGTTCATATAGGAAATTCTCTTGCAGTTCCCTACAACTATAATTATTTGTTCCTTATGGTTGCATTGATACTTTTTGCGGATGCTCTTGCGGCTATTCCTTTCATCAGGTTAAGAATAGAAAGAAAAGCAAAAAAATTTGCTGCATTCAAAGTCATAAACATAATCATAAATGTTTTTCTTAATCTTTACCTGATATTAAAATTAAAAATGGGAATTGAAGCTGTCTTTATCAGTAATCTTGCTGCTTCTGTGATTACTTTTTTTTTATTGACTCCTTCTATATTAAAATTATTAAACATTTCTTTCAGTACTTCAATATTCAAAAGAATGCTGAAGTTCGGATTGCCATATCTTCCTGCAGGGCTAGGTTCAATATTAATACAAGTAATTGACAGACCAATAATGGAGCACCTGACAGATTTAAACACTTTGGGTATTTACCAGGCTAATCATAAACTTGGAATATTTATGATGCTCTTTGTAAGTATGTTTCAATATGCATGGCAGCCATTTTTTATGCAGGAATCGAAGAGCGAAGATGCAAAGAGAATATTTTCTAAAGTCTTAACATATTTTACTTTAGCTGCCAGTGTTATTCTTATAGCTCTTTCTTTGTTTATGGATAATATAATCAGGTTTGAAATTTTTGGTAAGACTTTGATAGGTCCGCTTTATTGGAGCGGAGTTACTATAGTCCCTGTAATTCTTTTTGCTTATTTATTCAACGGGCTTTACGTTGTTTTTACTGCAGGAGTTTATATCAAAGAAAAAAGTATTTATGTACCTTTAATAACCGGAGCCGGTGCAATAGTAAATATTATTTCAAATTTTATTTTAATTCCTTTAATAGGTATGATGGGCGCCGCTGTTTCGGTTTTATCAAGTTACATTGTTATGGCTTCAGGTTTATATTTTATCACTCAGAAGTTTTATAATATTTCTTATGAGAAGAAAAAAATTGCATTAATATTTTTCTTTATTCTTCTCTTCGGTTCAATTTATTATTTTTTGTATTACAATAATCAGTTAATTTTGTTTTACAAATTTCTGCTTCTTATTTTGTTCTTAGTTTCAATTTCATTTTTTGTTCTTGATAAAAAGGAAATATCATTTTTAAAAAATAAATTTATGACAAGAAGGAACTGATTATATAAGAATGCCTGAGATTGTCCCAATTAAGATTAAAAGATTAAGTATAGATTTTAGCGATATACCTCTCCCATCATATTCAACTTCAGGAAGTTCGGGACTTGATATAAGAGCTGCAGTTTCTGATGGAGTTATTATTCCTGCCGGTGAATTAAGATTAATTCCTACAAATATTTCTGTAGAAATTCCTGAAGGTTTTGAAATTCAGGTTAGACCAAGAAGCGGACTTGCTGCAAAGCATGGAATTTCTATTTTAAATTCACCCGGTACAATTGATTCCGATTATAGAGGAGAGATTAAAATTATTTTGATGAATCTAAGCAAAGAAGATTTTAAGATTTTGCGCGGCGACAGGATTGCCCAGTTAGTAGTTTCAAAAGTTTATAAAGCGGAGCTTCTTATTTCTGAAGAACTTGAAGAAAGCATAAGAGGAAGTGGTGGTTTTGGCCATACTGGGAAGGGATAAGTTCAAGTTCAAGAAAAAAGTTCAAGAAGCCTTTCAATAAATATTAATTAAAAAGGGTTTCGGATTACAAATCATTTTTGAGTTTAAGTTCAAATTCTTGTTTAAGATGTTTTATCTTGAACTTGAACTTACACTTGCACTTGGGAAATCCGAAATCTACGATTCTCCAAATGGATGGCTTTGCCAGAAATTAGAATTTAAAGAGTTTACATGTCCGATTTTATTCATCTCCATAATCACACGCATTATAGCTTGCAGGATGGAGCCTGTACTGTCGAATCACTTGTAGCTGCTGCTAAGAAAAATAATATGCACGCTGTTGCGCTTACTGATCATGGCGTTATGTATGGAATTCCTGAATTCTATTATAAAGCTGTTAAAGAAGGAATTAAACCAATAATTGGAATGGAAGCCTACATAGTTAAAGAAGGCAGCAGGTTTGAGAGAGGTAAAGTTGAAGAAACCAATGGTAGAAAAAAATCGAAACATTATAATCATCTGATTTTACTTGCAAAGAATAAACAGGGATATAAAAATCTGATAAAACTCTCCACGTTTGGTCACACAGAGGGTTTCTATTATAAACCAAGAATTGATTTAGAACTTCTCAGAAAATATAGCGATGGATTAATTTGTTCTTCTGCTTGTGCCGGTGGGATTGTTTCTGTTCATCTTATTAATAATGATTATGACAAGGCAAGAGTCGTGGCAAGAACTTACAAAGAAATTTTTGGCGATGACTTTTATCTTGAAGTTCAGAACCATGACATGGAAGTTGAAAAAGCTGTTCTTGATGGGATGCCGAAATTATCCAAAGAGCTGAATATAAAATTAGTCGCAACAAATGATTGCCATTACATCGAACAGGAACATAGTATAGCTCATAATATTCTTCTCCTGTTATCAGACAAGAATGGAAGTGATTACAAGCAGCTTCGGTATGGTACGAAGGAAATCTATTTTAAATCCCAGGAACAGATGAAGAAGCTCTTTAAGAATTTTAAAGGAGCAATTGAAAACACTCTGGAGATTGATTCGAAGATAGACCTTAATCTTGATTTTGATGGACATTATTTTCCACAGTTTCCTATTCCCGAAAATTCTCCTGCACAGAATCCTGAGGAGTATTTTGAATTTCTTACCAGAGAAGGATTTGGAAAAAAATTTTCTCAGCCAACTCCTGAATTAAAAGAACGGCTTGATTTTGAAATCCAAACAATAAAAGAAATGGGATTTTCCAGTTATCTTCTTATCGTTGAGGATTTTATTAATTCAGCCAAGAAGATGAATATTCCTGTTGGTCCGGGAAGAGGTAGTGTAGCGGGAAGTTTGGCTGCCTATGTACTTGGAATTACGAACATCAATCCGCTTGAATACAATCTTCTCTTTGAGCGTTTTCTTAATCCTGAAAGAAGATCTATGCCCGATATTGATGTAGACTTTGCAGATGATAAACGCGGCGATGTAATTGATTACGTTAAGAATAAATATGGAAGCAATTGTGTAAGCCAGATTATAACTTTCAACCGTCTCTCTTCAAAAGCTGTTATCAGAGATGTTGCAAGAGTTTTACGAATACCAATACCTACAGTAAATAAGATTACAAAATTTATCCCCTCCAAGTTTGGAAAAGTTTTTACAATTGATCAGGCACTTGCTGACGTACCTGAACTGAAATGGGTAAAGGATTCTGATGATCCTTTAATTCAGGATTTAATTAAATATGCCAAGGTGCTTGAAGGAATGAACAGGAATGCTTCAAAGCATGCTGCGGGAATTGTTATCACTCCGAATGATGTAAGCGATTATGTTCCGCTCGCTACGGCAGTTCAGCAGAATGATATTGTAACACAGTTCAATATGAAGGAAATTGAAAATGCTGGCTTGCTAAAGATGGATTTCCTGGGATTAAGAACTCTTACAATTATTCGTGATACAATTTCTTTAGTTGAAAAGAGAAGAAACATCAAAATTGATTTAGAGGATGTTCCTTTAAATGATGAAAAAACTTTTCAGCTCTTTTCAAAAGGACAAACAACAGGTGTCTTCCAGTTTGAATCTGCCCCGATGAAAGAATACCTTAAGAAGCTTAAACCATCAAGCCTGAGTGATCTTTCTGCAATGAATGCTCTTTATCGTCCGGGTCCTATGAATTTTATTGATGATTTTATTGACAGGAAGTTTGGCAGGAAACAGGTTATCTATCTTCATCCTGTTCTCGAATCTATTCTTAAGGAAACTTATGGAGTTATTGTTTACCAGGAACAGGTAATTCAAATAGCAAATAAAGTAGCCGGGATGAGTCTTGCGGAAGCAGATATTTTAAGAAGGGCAATGGGTAAAAAAGATCTCAAAACCATGGAAAATCAGAAGGTAATTTTTATTGCTGGCGCTGTTAAAAAAAATATCCCTAAAAAAACTGCTGAAGATATTTTTGATGCAATAAATAGTTTTGCAAACTATGGATTTAATAAAAGTCACTCAGTTGCTTACAGCTATATTGCTTACCAGACGGCATATCTTAAAGCACATTTTACTCCGGAATTTCTTGCAGCAAACCTTACAAATGAATTTGGCAATTCAAATAAAGTTGCTTCATTCCTGGAAGATTGCAGGAAGCTGAAAATAGAAGTTGTACCTGCAGATGTAAACAATCCCTCTGTTGGTTTTGATGTTGATGAAAAAGGAAGAATAAGATTTGGTATGTCTGCTATAAAAAATGTCGGCAAATCTGCTGTCGAAGAAATTATGAAAAGCAGGGAAAGGCTTGAAAGAAATTTTAAAAGTATTTTTGATTTCTGTTCTAATGTTGATACGAGAATTGTAAATAAAAGAACACTTGAAAGTCTTGTCCTTGCCGGTGCTTTTGATTCAATTAATAAATACAGGTCAAGATTATTTTCTGTTATTGAGGAAGCTCTTGATTTTGGTTCTAAAGTTCAAAACTCAAAACTCTCTAAGGAAAATAGTTTGTTTGGAGGAAATCAGGAAGATTTTAAAATTTCAGAACCAGTATTACCAAATCTTCCACCATGGGGTTCAAAAGAAAGGCTTGCTAAAGAGAGAGAGGTTACCGGATTTTATGTTACCGGTCATCCTTTAAGCAAATATGAAGTTGATTACAAATCTTTAACAACTATTTCACTTGGGGAAACAGAACAGCTTGAAGAGATGGATGTAGTTAAAGCATGCGGAGTTATTACTACTGTTAAAACCAAGATTGATAAAAAGGGAGGGACAATGGTGTTCTTTACCCTTGATGATTTCTCAGGTTCGTGTGAAGCTTTAATGTTCTCAAAAGTTTTTGACCAATATGGAAAATATATTAAAGAAGAGGAATGTGTTTTTATAGTTGGCAGGCCCGAAAGCAGCGGTGATGCAATAAAGATTCACATAGAAAAAGTAATGCCGATAGAGGAGGCCAGAGAGACATATACTGAAAGCATTAAAATTCTTTTAAATAAAGAAAAACTTTCTCCTGAAAAAATTTCCGTTCTAAAAAAGATTTTGGAAAAACATAAAGGTAATGTCCCGGTTTTTATTTCACTTGCTGATAACGGATCAAATCCCAGAAAATTTTCTTTGCGGGAATTAAGAGTAAATGTATCAAATGAATTTATTACAGATATGCAGCAAACTTTAGGTGAAGATTCACTAGTACTTTTTAACAAACGATAATTTCCCTTGTTTGTATAACGTTTCGCTATTTCGTATTATTTAATCTCAAAATTCCGATTTAATAGGGAGTTTAATTTCCCATTTTTATGAAAGAAGAGAATAAAAAATATTGGGCATTAATTCTTGGTGCCTCATCTGGTTTTGGTGAAGCTGTTTCAATTAAACTTGCAGAAGAGGGATTTAATATTGCAGGTGTGCATTTGGATAGACAAGCAACAATGCACAATGTTGAAAGAATTATTAAAAGTATTGAAGCTCATGGAGTAAAAGCAAAATTCTTTAATGCTAATGCTGCCGATGAAAAAAAACGAATTGAAATAATGGATGAATTAAAAAATATCTCTGGAGGGCAGCCCATTATAAAAGTTCTTTTGCATTCACTTGCTTTTGGGACTTTGAAAGCATTTACAAAACTTGGCGATTCTCAACCCATTACCAAAGCACAGATGGAAATGACTCTTGATGTAATGGCTCATTCTCTTGTTTATTGGACTCAGGATTTGGTTACAAATAATCTTCTTGCAAGGAAAGGGAGAATATTTGGTATGACAAGTTCCGGCGGACATTCGGTTATCCCTGCTTATGGCGCAGTATCGGCTGCCAAGGCTACACTTGAATCTCATGTAAGACAACTTGCTTATGAACTTGGTCCAATGGATGTTGCAGTGAATGCAATAATGGCGGGTGTAACAGATACACCTGCATTAAGAAAAATTCCCGGTAATGAACCAATGATTCAGGTAGCTCAAAGAAAAAATCCAAGGAACAGGTTAACAACCCCTGAAGATATTGCTAAAGTTATTTCGGTACTTTGCAGGGATGGAGGAGAGTGGATATCCGGTGGAGTTATAAATGCCGATGGTGGAGAAGACATTGTTAACTTTGTGGGTCAGGGGAAAAAAGATTATTTATAAAATAAACCTTCTCTAAAAAGATTCGGTTCATAAAAAAAATTTTAATCATTAATTAAATAGAATAAAAAAGGATAAAATGAAACCAATCACTTTAACAGATGATAACTTTGAACAGGAAGTGATTAAATCTGATAAACCAGTACTAATTGATTTCTGGGCTGTATGGTGTGGGCCATGTAAAATTATTGCTCCGGTTGTTGAAGAATTAGCCAATGAATATGAAGGCAAAGCTAAAATCGGAAAACTTGATGTTGATGAAAATCAACAGACATCAATTAAATATGGAGTACGGAGTATTCCAACATTATTAATATTTAAAAATGGAAAAGTGAAAGACACGATAATTGGTGCAGTACCTAAAGTTCAGATCGTACAAAAACTAAATGCTGCTCTTTAACGTGTCTGAATATTCTCCGATAAATAATTCAGTTTATTATTGAAGAAATGAAAAAGATTATCATTACTGATGCTGTAGATAAAAAATGTGCTGCAGTTTTTGAAGCCGGTGGATTTGAAGTTAAATATCAGCCTGGGATTTCACGTAATGAAATTAAAAAAATAATCCCTGTTTATAATGGATTAATTGTAAGAAGCGAAACTCAGGTTGATTCTGAATTAATATCTCTTATGAACAATATGGAAGTGATCGGCAGAGCAGGAACCGGGGTAGATAACATTGATGTTGATGCTGCAACCAGAAAAGGTATTTTAGTAATGAACACTCCCGGAGGTAATACAATTTCCACAGCAGAACATACAATGGCTTTGATGGTTTCTATGTGCAGAAATATTGCCCAGGCAAATCAATCAATGCGTTCCGGTAAGTGGGATAGGAAAACGTATAAAGGAACCGAGCTTCACAGCAAGACTCTTGGGATTATTGGCTTGGGTAAAATCGGAAGAGAAGTTGCAATAAGATCAAAAGCTTTTGGCATGAATGTAATCGCATTTGATCCTGTTGTTTCTGGAGACCTGGCTAATAAATTAGAAGTTGATCTTGTTGATCTGAATAAAGTATTTGAAAAATCCGACATCATTACTGTTCATGTTCCACTAAATGATGATACAAGATATCTTATCTCAGCCAATACTCTGCAGAAATGTAAAGACGGAGTGAAGATTATTAATTGTGCCCGCGGTGGAATTATTAATGAAACAGATTTAATTAGTGCTTTGGATTCAGGGAAAGTTTCTGCTGCTGCTTTTGATGTGTATGAAACAGAACCACCGGATTTTTCAGGAAGATTAATTAATCATCCTAAAGTAGTTGCAACTCCTCATCTCGGTGCTTCAACTGAAGAAGCCCAGGAGAAGGTAGCAATTCAAATTGCTGAACAGGTTATTGAATTGTTCCAGAAAAAATCTGCAAGAGGTATAGTTAATGCCGCAGCAATTGAAGTTGAAAGTGATAATCAAATTACTCCATATGTTCGATTAGCGGAAAATATCGGAATACTTCATTCACAAATAATCAGAGGTCAGCTGAAACAAATTAATATTAACTTCAGCGGAGATTTGCTGCATTCCGCTGCAACTTTAATAACAGCATCATTTTTAAAAGGATTTCTTTCAAGGAAACTTTCAGAATCAGTTAATCTTATTAATGCTCCATATCTTGCGAAGGAAATAGGTATTGTAATTAATGAAATTAAAACCGGGGCTAATTCTTCTTATACTAATCTTTTATCAGTTGAATGTGAAACTGATAGGGGGAACAGATTACTTGAAGGTACTGTTTTTGGGAATAACGAACTCAGGATAGTTAATATTGATTCGTACCATCTTGAATTAAAACCTGAAGGACATATGTTGTTTTATTATAATTTAGATAAGCCTGGAATGCTTGCAACAGTTGGGAAAGCACTTGCAGAAGCAGATATAAATATTGCCGGATTATCATTGGGAAGATTAGAAGCAGGTAAAGAAGCACTAACAATTATTAATACGGATAGCGAAATAGATCAAAAAGTATTAAATAGAATTTCTGCGATTAAAGGCGTTAAAGATATCCAAAAGGTCAAAATTTAAGTTCAGTGGTTTAAAGTCTCTTGACATTTTTGAAAAAAAACCGTAACTCGGTTTAGAAAATAATAAGATTCTTTAATACTTGACATAAAAAACCTGTTATAGTATTTTGGTTTTGTGTTTTATAGACAATAAGTTTTAAGTAGGTTCATAACTTTAATAAACAAAAAAAGGAGAGCAGTATGCTAAAGACAATTACGAGGTTCATTTTTATTTTCTTACTTTTCACATCTCTTGTTTTTGCCCAGCTCAAGGCGGTAAAGAAAACAGTAAATACCGGCGAAGAAACGGGTTCAACAAATGCTCAAGTGGTTAATCACGAAAGCATAGTCCTTTCAAACGCTGTTGTAAATAGAGCTTTGTTTGTTTATACAATGAATAATATAACAACTCTTGCAACAGGTTATGATCTTCAAAGTAATGGTTCTACACAACAGCTCTGGTATGATCTGAATGGCGGCTCATTGAATGCTGTTTTTACAACATCGCAACAAACATCTGCTTGGAGTGACAGAACCTGCACCTATTTTGCCAGTATGGATGGCGGAGTTAATTGGACGAATGTTGGTAATGTTCCTCCTACAGCTGGTGCTGGTGGTGCGAGATCAGGTTTCCCGGCAATTAATGGTTTATCCTTCTCTTCAGTTGTTATTTCTAATCATAGTAACTTAGGTGGAGGTAGTACAAGGGCACAGGTATTTATTAATAGTGCACCCGGTGTTAATGATTTCGTTAATTTTGATCCGGGTAATGCCCCCGATGGTGATGCTATCTGGCCAAGATTAGGAGTTACTAATGATGATAATGTAGTAGTTGTAGCATCTGTTAATGGAGTAAATTTCCAATACACAAATGTTCTTAATGTAGCAGGCGGAACATTTTCAGGATGGCAATTCTATGATGGCAACCAGGCAGAAACCTATTGTTTTGCAACAGCATCCGACGGAACTGTTGGACACGCTTATCTTGGTATTTTGGGCGAGGCTTTTTATAGAACTTCAACTGATGGTGGAACTACATGGGGAACACCAACACAAATATTTACACCATTCGTAATTCCCGGTGATACTAATTACATGGGCACTATCAGAGGAATAGATCTTGTTTACAACGATACAACACCTGCAATTGTATTTGAAGTTTATATGCAGACACCGGATTTTGCAAGCTATTTCCCTGAGGCAGCTTCAGAGATTCGTTTTTGGAGTCCTGATATTACTGTTGATACAACGGCAATTTTAGCAGATTCTAATAACATTCCTTATTTCCCTGGTTTAGGTACTACTGATGTTATGAATTCACTTGCCCGTCCTGTAATTGGTAAATCTGAAGATAACAGGGCATTATTTGTTGCATTCGAATCAACAACTGAATTTAGAAATACAACTTTAGACTCAACCACATTTACAAAAGGTTGGTTTATGGTTTCAACTGATAGTGGTGCAACCTGGACAGCACCCGAAGTCTTCACACCAGATTCCCCATTACTTGATTGGGATTGGGTAAGTCTTGCAGAATCTAATCCTGTTTCAGGAGATTCATGTACTGTTCATATGGTTATGCAAGGTGATCCAAATGCCGGCAGCCAGGTTAATGGATCTCTGCCTGGAGTTACAGCACAATTTTATCATTTTTCAACAACCGTTGGATTACCTGTTCCAGGAGGAGTAGGAGATGGAGAAAATTTCGTTAATAGTTTTAATTTAGCACAGAATTTCCCCAATCCATTTAACCCAGGTACGCAAATAAAATATACACTTGCTGAAAGAAGCAATGTTGTATTAAAAGTTTATGATGTACTTGGAAAAGAAGTTGCAACTTTGGTTAACTCTTTTGAAGATGCAGGCCAGCACGAGGTTAATTTCGATGCTTCGAATCTCTCTTCCGGTTTATATATCTATACTATTCAAGCCGGAAACTTTACATCATCAAAGAAGATGATGTTATTGAAGTAAATTGTTGGAAATAGTGAAATTTTGATTGCGGGCGGGCAGCTCTTAAAAAGAGTTACCCGCCTTTTTTTTAAGTGTACTTTTTAATTTTACTTTTATTCTTTAGTTTTAGGTATTCTTTATTGACAGGTTCTTTTCAATTAGAAGAGAACATTATTAACAAAATTATTGGTGGAGAAGAGATGAAAATTTTTACAAATTTTTTGTTTGCTTTTACTTTATTTATCTTCTCGGCTTCAATATACTCACAGACTGGTGTTGGTAAACTCAGCGGAAAAGTAGTAGATGCTGATACCAAAGAAGCTTTGATTGGAGCCAATGTGGTTATACTCAATACCGATTGGGGTGCAGCTACTGATGTTGATGGGGATTATTTTATTCTTAATATTCCTCCGGGTTCTTATGAAGTACGGTTTAGTTTCGTTGGTTATGCACCCAAAACTGTTCAGGAAGTAAGAATAGTTGGTGGCGTTACTTATGAATTAAATGTAGAACTTTCCACAGATTTTACTTTACCTGACATTGTTGTTCAGGATAGAAAATTCTTTGAGGAAAAATCAACCAATACAAAAAAAGTAATTGATTCTGAAGAAATTGGTCGTCTTCCTGTAAGAGGTGTTGAGAAGCTTGCATCGTTACAAGCCGGTGTTGTTATTTCAGAAGGCAGTGGTGGCACTGATGGAAATGCTACTATTAACGTTAGAGGTGGGCGAGGTAATGAAGTGCTTTATATTGTTGATGGAATTCCTCAGAATGATATTTATACAGGTACTAATTATTCCCAGGTTAGTAATTCTGCAATTGAGCAGATTTCTTTTGAGATTGGTGGTTATGAAGCAAAATATGGGCAAGCTCAATCTGGAATTGTAAATGTTACTACCAAAACAGGTGATCCTACTTACTCGATTTATGCTGATGTTATGTCATCAAGTTTTACTGATAACTATGGTTATAATCTGTACTCAGCTACATTAGGTGGACCAATTATACCAGGAATAGCCAATCACACTTTCTTCCTTTCCGGTGAAAGAGGTTGGTTTTTAGATGGCGATCCCCGTGCTATCAATCTAAATTTCTCCTCAATTAATAAATTTTACGATTATATACCTAATAATGAATCGGGTGTATATCGTTTCACCGGAAGAACAAGTCATAGTATTGAAAGCTGGACTGTTAGATTAGGTGCTAACATAAATCAACAGGATACACGAGGATACACTCATCTGTATTCAAAAAATAATTCTATGCACTTTCAAAAAATTGAAAGATTAAATCAATCATATAGTGCAAGAATATCTCAGAATATCAGCAGCAATTCTTTCTGGAATTTAAATCTCGGTTTCAAAATATTTGATGAAGAAACAGGAGATGGAGTTTACTTTGATAATCTTCCTGCTTATGGAGATAGTCTAACAATATTTAACCGTGAAGGTGTTAGCGTTCCTGCTAATGGGGTTAGGATTGCATTAGATTCAATTGGAATATTTAATGCAAGAGGGAGAGTATTTAATGGTTATACAAAAACAAATAATAATACCCTTTCAGGAGATCTTGATATAACAACACAATTAGAAAGTCATTTATTAGAAATTGGCGGAGGTATTAATTATAATGTGCTTCGACTCTACTCAATAGGTCCGGTTGGGTTAGCTTCAAGCAATTTAAGTTCCCTGGATCCTCAATCTAAATATTATAGAATGCAGCCAACAGTATTTGGTTATAATATTACAGGTACACAAACAACCAATAGTGACCGGAACGAAAACCATGTCTTAATTAATGGTCAGTCTGCACAAAGTATACAGGTGGATTTCGAACCTAAAAAGCCTTTTATTGCTTATGCATATCTTCAGGATAGATTTGAACTAAGCGATATGGTTCTTAACCTCGGTATCAGGTTTGATTATTTTGATACTCAGACTGATATTCTCAGAGATCCTAACTTTCCATTTATTTTTGGAAATCCGGGCGTTTTTGATCCAGCCGATTTTGTTACAAAGGAGCCGGAATTCCATATATCTCCAAGAATTGGAATAGGATTTCCTGTAACAGAAAGTACCGTTTTTCATGCTCAATATGGAAAATTCATTCAGGAACCATCTTTAAATCAGCTTTATGCAAGCCAGTTTGATTTGAATGCAATTGTTCGTGATGATGCTTTAACATTATTAAATGGTCAGGTTGAAAGTGAAGTTACCACTCAATATGAAGTGGGTTTCAGACAAGTATTGGGCAGCGTTGCCGCATTAAACATTACAGCCTTTTATAAAAATACTGAAGGTCTTGTAAATACAGCACTTGTCTTTTTCCAAAGATCTCAGGGTGGAGAGCGGCTGGAATATTATACACCGACCAATACAGATTTTGGTACAATAAAAGGTCTCGCAATATCTGCTGATGTATCGAGGATAAGTTATTTTACAATGTCCCTTGATTATACTTATTCCATTGCAGAAGGAACCGGATCATCAACAAGTTCATCATTTGTTGCTGCATTCAGAAATATTGGTGAAGAAAGAATTCCAAAAGTTATTGCACCTCTTGATTTCGACCAGCGACATACAGGTACAATTAATTTGGACTTCTTTGTACCTAAAGGTGATCTTGGTGTTTTTGAATTAATAAATGCAAATGTACTTATTTCGTTTGCAAGCGGCCGTCCATACACACCATTACACGAACAAAATTTACTTGAGGGCAGCACCAACTGGGGAGAAACAAAAGGATATGTTAATTCATCTTATGGTCCTGGAAATTTCAGAATTGATTTAAAACTTGAAAAAGGTTTTGCTTTCAGTAGTGCAACCATTACTCCTTATTTATGGATAGAAAATCTTCTTGATGCTGATAATCCTGTTGATGTTTACAGATCAACCGGCAGCCCCTATTCAACCGGTTGGTTAGCAACTGAGGAAGGGCAAACCTTTACATCAGGAGTTTCATATCCTGAAGCATTCAGACAGGATTATGAATCTCTGGAAAGAAATCCTTTCAATTTTGGAATTCCAAGATTAATCAGGCTTGGTTTGAAAGTTAATTTTTCCAACATTCAACTTTAATTAATTGAATATGGATACAATTTTAATGAGGAAAAAAATGAATTATAGATATAACAAAATAAAAATAGGCATCTGGCTTATTTTAATAGTTTCATTTTCTCTTGCTTTTACTTTCAGAGAAGGAGAGGGTGGTAAAAAATTTCAAAAGGTAACTCTTAAATCTGGAGATGCCTATTTTATGGGAATTAATAATATTAATATGCCCATGAACAGAGAAGGAGTTATGGGAGAAGTAACCATAGAGGGTCATCTGGCAGGTGGAAAACTTAATAATGTTGGATCCGAAACAAGTGGTAACTTTCTCTTTTCAGGTGGTTTTTTCTTAAGTGGAGTTACAAACGGAAATGTTTGGGCTAATGCAGTAGCATCTGCTTCCCGTATCCAGGATTATCAAGCTGGAACCTATGAAGCAGGTCCAACTGATTCAAGAGCTCAGATTTATGTTCTTTCTGCTCGAGACGGTGATTTTGCCACGAGCTGGGAGGAATGGAAAGATGCGGTTGCTTTAGGTGCTTATTATCATGATGGAAATGGTGATGGAACTTATGATCCGGTTGATTTGAATGGTAATGGTAAATGGGATCCTACCGAAGACAGACCTGATTTAATAGGTGATGAAACTGCCTGGTGTGTATATAGTGATCAGGTAGATCCTGCTTTAAGAAGATTTAACGATGTTGATCCGCAGGGAATTGAGATTAGGCAAACTGTGTTTGCTTTTGCTTCAAAAGGTATAACCGGAAATATGATATTTATAAGATATAGTATCTTAAACACCGGGGAAGTTGCAGACGTTATTGATGATGTTTATTTAGGGGTTTGGGCTGATCCTGATTTAGGAGAAGAACAAGATGCTTATCTTGATGATCTTGTTGGTTGCGATACTACGTTAAATTCAGGTTTTGTTTACAATAATGGACCTGATAATGATTGGGGTGTAAACCCCCCCTGCTTTATGATTGACTTTTTCCAGGGACCAATTGCTTATATTCCTGGCGAAACGTTTGTGGATGCAAATAGCAATGGAACTTTTGACGAAGGCGAAACAGTTTTAGATACGGCTTATAATATTCAGGGACAAGCAAGAGGTATTGCAACTGTTCTTGGTGCAAAAAATCTTGGCTTATCATCCTTTGTTCATTATATGCAAAGCCATCCGGAACTCGGAGATCCAAATACAAGGCTTGAAGCACGAAACTATATGTTAGGTACAAATAAATTCGGGAATGTATTAGACCCCTGTACCTGGACTTATGGTTCTGTATTGGGTGGAGTTCCTTGTGCAGAAGTTGATCCAAGATTCTTTTACTCAGGCGATCCGGTAACTCAAACCGGATGGATAAATACTTATGAAACTGATCAGAGACAAATGTCGAATACAGGTCCTTTTAAATTAGTAAAAGGTCAACCCGTAGATATTGTGGCAGCTTATGTGGTTGGAAGAGATGATAATCAACTTAGCAGTATTACAAAAACTAAAGAATATGATTTAATAGCACAACTTTTATTTGACAGTAACTTCCCAACACTTCCTGCACCTCCTGCAATAAAATATGAAGTACAAACAGGTACTGGTTTTATTGATTTAACGTGGGAAACATCAGAGCAGGTTAATTATACAGGTGTTGATACCGTTCTTGATGTAGACAGAAAGCTTGAAGGTTTTTATCTTACAGCATTCAGGTCAAATTCAAAAGCAGGAAGCATTCAGGGAGTAGATAATAGCGAATTGTTATCAGCTTATGATCTCGATAATTTTATTGATGATATTTATAAAGTATCAGGTAATGGCGGGCAGGATCGTATATGGCAAAGAGCTACGCAGTTAGATATACTTTTATACGGTGACCCTTTAACCGGTAGAATCAGATACAGACTTGAAAGTGATCCATTTACTGGAGGTCCTCTTATAAAAGGGCATGAGTATTATTTTGCAATTACTCACTTTTATTTAAACCATAATGTAATTATTAATAGAGATGAATTTAATGAGAATGATACAATAGTTTATGGTCCTCAATATCCTGGTGCTTATTACGATCCATTGGGTGTTGCAATGGAAGAATTTGAAACTCCACTTATAAGAGTTATATATGATGAAGATATATATTCACCTGCGTCTAAAACTGGGACTGCGGTGAAATCAGGAACATCAGATGGAAATGTTAAATACCTGGTTGTTTATCCAGACCAATTAACGGGAGATGATTATAAAGTAAATTTCTTTAAGGATGAAACCCAACCTGATACGGCGGTTTATAGTACATTCTGGAAATTAACAAACACTACAACTGGTGAAGTGTTAATTGACTCATCGAAAATTTACAATTTTGATACTACAAGTTTTGCCGGAAGTGTTACAGAAGGAATTATTTTGAAAGTCGAACCTTTAATTCCTGCTTATGAATCAAATTATTTTAATTTTATCCCCGAAGATCAAATCTGGTATCAACGATTTGCAACTGTAGAAGCAAAAGGGGTTTATTATGTAGGGAAAGATATACCGCAGAAATCTACCATAACAAATTTTCCGGCAAATGCTGTATCAAATGTAATAACTGCTGATAGGCTGAGAAGGGTAGAGATTAGATTTGGTGCTAATGGTGTTGGGAAAGCATATCGTTACCTGAATGGTTTTATTGGTGGTGTTATACAAGCACGAAATAGTCACAGGTACGCAGGTGGAATAACCGCTGCTGACACTATTGGTAAAGGTACTGTAGGTAAACTTAGAGAAGGTTTTGTTGATGTTCCTTTTACTGCCTGGGTAGTGGATGAAAAACATAATCAAGAGTATCAGCTTGCAGTAGGTTTTGTTGAGAGACGAAATAGTGGTGGCGACTTTAATGGAATTCCTGATGGTATTTGGAACCCCGATACCGCCGTGACAAGAACAAAAGAAGTGATTGTTGTTTTTGATTCCCCTTATGACCCCACCGGAAGCCAGATTGAATTTACAGGTGGAACATTCGGCGATTCGACTGTTTGGGCTGATATTTCTACAGGTTATACCGTTCCTGCAAATGCTCAGGGAGTAACCGATGAACAAAGAAGAATTGCGAAATCGCCATGGTTTAATGCAATGTATGTTGTGGGCCTTGCAAAACCCAAAGAGAACCCAGGAGTTACACCAACCGGTACATTTTATATACCAGTTACTACTTATCCTTATACTGGAGCTGATCAGTTTACCTTTAAGACAAAATTAAAAGGTGAACTTTCTGAAGCAGATAAAAAAGCATTATTTGATAAGATTAATGTTTATCCAAATCCAATGTTTGGTTTCAATCCGGCAACAAGTTATTCAAATTCTGCACCGGATGAACCATTTATAACATTTACTAATCTGCCTCCTGAAGATGTTACGTTGAGGATATATACACTATCAGGTACATTGATAAGAACATTAACCACAGCTGATAAATCCAACCTAACTTCACCATTCTTACAATGGAATTTAAGGAATGAGGATGGATTAAGAGCAGCATCAGGTTTATATCTTGCAATTGTTACAGTTAAAGGATACGGTGATAAAGTTCTTAAATTCACTATAATTATGCCTCAAAAACAAATAAATAGATTCTAAAAAAAAATAATTAGCAGCTGCTTTATTGAAGCGGCTGCTTAAACTAAAATTGATTCAAAATTTGAGGAGTTTATAAAATGAGAAAATTGCTATTTACAATAATTTTAATAATCAATTCATTGCTGGTTTTTGCCGGAGATCCATCAAGAAAAGGTACAACCGGTGCTGATCAGCTCTTAATACCTGTTGGTGCTCAAAGTATTGCTACGGGAGGTGCTTTTCTCTCCAATGTTACAGGCTTAGAAGCCATTTATTATAACCCAGCGGGTCTCAGCCATACTACTGGGAGCGAAGCAATGTTCAGTTATATGTCATATCTGGCAGATATAAATGTTTCCTACTTTGCAATAGGGACTAATCTTAGTGATTTAGGCTCTTTTGCTTTCAGTATAAAGACATTTGACTTTGGAGATATTCCGGTTACAACATTCGAGGCTCCTGACGGAGATGGTTCAACTTATTCTCCCTCTTTTTTAACAGCTGGCATAACATATTCTAAAGTTATTACAGATAGAGTAAGTATTGGTGTAAATGCTAAAGTTATAAGTGAATCTGTTATGGATGTAAGTGCGACAGGATTTGCATTAGACTTTGGTGTTCAGTATAGATTTCCAAGCAACCTATCTATTGGTGCTGCTGTTAAAAATATTGGAACAAATATGTCTTATTCAGGAGGAGATCTTCAGGTTAGAACTGGAATTCCCGGAAGCCAGCCCGGTAGTACCAGCGGGAACTATGAAGTAGTTCCAGAGGAATTCCAGATCCCCAGCTATTTTGAATTAAGCACTGCTTATAACTATAATTTCAATGAGCAGAATAATATTCTGATAGGAACCACTTTCAGGAATAATAATGCTTTGGAAGATGAATTAAAATTTGGCATGGAGTATGGTTTTCAAAGCACATTCTTTGTGCGAGGCGGATATGATATGCTTCTTGAGAATACAGTTAACAATACTTTTGGATTTACTTTTGGAGCCGGCTTAAATTACAGTTTTGCCGATGGTATGGGATTGGCTTTTGATTATGCCTACAGGGAAGTAAAAGATTTCCCAACTCCAAATCATAACTTTACTGTAAAATTAGCTGTTGAATAATTTGTCTTGAATTAATCTTAAAAGGCGTCCATATTTGGGACGCCTTTTTTATTTTATTATAAATTTATTTACTATGAGAATATTATTAAAAGCCCTTCTATTTTTCTCTCTTCCTTTTTTTATAAGTGCACAGCAAAAGTTAGATTTTGATTTTGATTATGCTCAATTTGGTTATGATTCTTCTTCCAATTATGTAGAGTTTTATTATTCATTTGGGCAAAAAGGTCTTGCTCAAATTCAAACCGATTCAAGCATTCTTCTTGAAGGTATTTTAGATATAGAGATTGCTGACACATCAATTCACACAGCCATTATTAATAGAGAGTGGAGAATAAATCATGAGATAAAAGATACTTCCGATATGAATAAAAGCCTTGTTGGTATAATAAGTTTTATTTTACCTATAGGTGAATATGTTTGTAATATCAGTGGAAGAAATTTTACTGATAGTACAGTTAGCAGGACTTATAAAGAATCTATTAAAGTGGAACCGTTTATAGGAAGTTCTCTTTCAATAAGTAATATACAGATCGCTTCTAAAATATTGCAGGATAGTCCTAATAAGAGTTCTGTGTTTTATAAAAATAGTTTTGAAGTTATACCATTACCCACTTCAATATTTGGTGAAAACCTGCCTGTCTTGTTTCATTATTTTGAACTATACAACCTGCAAAATATAAATATCGATTTTCCTTTAAAATTAAATACTTTAGTATATAATAGCAGGGGAGATATATTTTACAATAAATCAAAAAGTATTACAAAGAATATTGATTCAAGAGTTGAGGTTGGGACAATAGCAATAAATAAATTCCCAACGGATTCCTACACTCTGACTATTTCGTTAATTGATAGTATAAGAAACTACGGTGTCTCTTCATCTAAAAAGTTTTATGTGCTGAATCCGTCAGTAAAAATTAATGATTCTATTTATTCTCAAATAACAAATATCTTTGCTACACATTTTGGAGCAATGGCTGAAGAAGAGCTTGATGATTTATTTAAGAAATCTAAGTATATAGCTACACAACAAGAGATTGAACAATATAGTTCATTAACCGGCAAGGAAGGTAAACAAAAGTTCTTATACTCATTTTGGAATGCTAGAGATATTGAACCTTCTACTGTAAGAAATGAATTTTATCTGGAATACCTTAAACGAATTGAGGTTAGCAATCAGCAATTTGCTGCTTTAGGTAAAAAGGGATGGGAAACAGACAGAGGCAGAATTTTTTTGAAGTATGGAGAACCAAGTGAAATTGAAAGATTCCCTAATCAGATTGACTCAAAGCCGTATGAAGTATGGCGTTATAATGAAATTGAAGGCGGAGTAATATTTGTCTTTGCTGATTTAACCAACTTTTCTGATTATCAATTAATCCATTCAACGGCAAGGGGAGAACTGCGCGATGATAATTGGGAAAGAAGAATTCGTTCCATCTAAAGTTTTTCCCTGGTAAGTATTAGCCAAATATTTTCTATAATGTTTAACCGGGGTTAATTATTTTCCTGCCTATTGTTTAAATTTGTATTTATTTCTATACTATTTAATGCAGAATATTCTCGAATATATTTTATTCATTACGCTAAGTTATTTTTTTCGCATTTGCGGTTTAAATCTTGCAAGAAAATTTTCATCTCCGCTTGCATATTTGTTCTTTTATTTAATTCCAATTAGAAAAAAAGTGGTATTTGAAAATTTGAATCGAGTTTTTTCTGAATTTGATAAAGACAACATTAAAAAAATCGCTTTTAGCTGCTATAGAAATTTTATAATAAGCTTAATAGAAATAATGTATTTGCCGAGAATGAGCAAAGAAGAAATTATTAATATTCTGCCGTTAAGTAATGCTGATCTTATTGAAAGAAAATATAGGGAAGATAAAGGGGTAATACTTCTTTCTGCTCATTTTGGTAACTGGGAATATATTGCTGCCTCTGTAAGTACCAGGATAGATATACCTTTTCATGTTGTTGTAAAGTCACAGAGAAATCCTTTTGTAAATAATTGGATGAATAAAGTAAGGACCAAATGGATTAATAAAATTATTCCCCTGGGAATATCAATAAGGCAGGTTTATAAAGAATTGAAAAATAAAAATATTGTTGCAATGGTAGCTGATCAGCGAGGTCCTTTTGAAGGAATCAGGGTAAAATTTTTTGGAATAAATACTGCTGTACTTGCAGGGCCGGCAATACTTGCAATAAAAACAGGAGCTCCCGTTATTTATGGTTTAACAATAAGGCAGCATGATTATAGTTACAAAGTTATACTTGAAGAAATAGATTTAAATAATCTTCCTGAAAATGAAGAGGAAAAAGTATTAGAAATTTCTCAAAGACATACCTCTTTTCTTGAAAAATTTATAAAGCAATATCCGGAACAATGGCTATGGATGCATAAGAGGTGGAAATATTAAGAATTACAAAATTTAAAAATTAAAAGATTTAAAGATTAAATAGCCAAATTCTATTTGATGCTTATGACCAATAAATAATGATAAATGACTAACTCAGAAAAAATATTAATAATACAAACTGCCTTTATAGGTGATGCAATTTTAACTTTGCCATTACTGCAAAAGCTTAAAGAGTTGAATCCTGAAAGTGTTATTGATGTCGTATCAAATCCATTAACTTCGGAAATATTTTCAGCTTCACCCTATGTTAATGAAGTTATTGTACTTGATAAAAGGAATGAGCACAGAACAATGTTTTCAACATATAAGTTTTCTAAAAAGATAAAAGAAAGAAACTATGTAAAATTATTTTCTCCTCATCGTTCTTTCAGAACATCATTAATTGTTTTATTATCCGATATATTGGAAACATATGGATTTGACAATAGCAGCTTCATGCATATATATAAATATATTATTCCTTATAATTATAAAGCGCACGAAGTGCAAAGGAATCTTGACTTAATTGGTTTTCATTATGACGATCAAAGCTGGAAGATTATTCCTGAAATAAAAATTAATTTATTAGTAAAAGAAAAGGTTTCTAAATTTATCTTAGAAAATAATTTTGATAAAAATACATTAGCTATTGCCCCAGGCAGCATCTGGAATACAAAACAATATCCTCTTGAGTATTATGAAAGGATAATATCTGAATTAAATAAAAAAGGTTATAAAGTAGTCCTTATTGGCGGAGAAAAAGATAAAGTTGTTTGTAATGAGTTAGCTTTGAAGAAGAAAGATATTATTTCCTGTGCAGGCAATTTTTCTATAATCGAATCTATTGAGTTTTTAAAAAATGTAAAATTGTTAATTTCAAACGATAGTGCTCCAACTCATATGGGTATGTGTGCAGATATTCCTGTTTTAACTTTATATTGCTCTACATCTTATGAATTTGGTTTTTATCCTTATAATGAAAAAAGTAGCTATTTAAGTTACGATGATTTATTTTGTAAGCCGTGCGGAATCCATGGTTATGATAAATGTCCCATAAGTACATTTGATTGTGGTTATTTACTAAAGCCGGAAGTTGTTATTTCAAAAATTGAGAATATGCTTAATGATTAAATCTAAATTAGCTGAATTATTTGATATAGATAATAATATAGAAGAAGCTGTTCAAATTGCTAAGAAGTTATACCTGGAAGGAACGATTTTTATTCATCCTACGGATACAATTTATGGTTTTGCAGCTAATCCTTTTAATGAAGAAGCTGTAAATAAGATTGACAAAATAAAGCAGCGACCTTCAAGTAAAAAATATATTCTTCTTATTAATAACATTGATAATCTTCTTACCTATGCAGATATTCATTCCGAAAAACATCTTGATTTTTTATTATCAATATGGCCTAATCCTGTATCGGTAGTATTAAAGCTTAATAAAAAAACTTCAAAAATATTAGATATAGAAACTGCTGCTTTCCGGATTCCAAATAACAGGTTTTGTTTGAAATTACTTGATACTATAAAAATGCCTGTAATTTCAACAAGTGTTAATAGAAGCAATGAGAAACCATTATTTGATCCTATTATGATAAGAGATGAATTTGGTTCTGATGTTGATACTATTTTTTATACAAATAAAAAGTTGATGCATGAATATTCCACACTTATTGATCTTACTAATAACAAAATGAATTTAATCCGTGAAGGAAAGATTAAGTTTGATGATTTATTAAAAAAGTTAAACTGAGGATTTGAGGTTGAAATTTTTCAATTCACTAAGAAAAATAAAGAACTTTTTTGTATTTATTATTCCTGACCACTCGGCATCCGGTGCAAAGTCCCATAAGTTTTCCTTAACTAAAATCGCCGCACTATTTATGGGCTACACTTTAGTAATTTCAATTCTCGGCTACATATTTTTCTCAATAACACCTTTTGGCGATATTTTTCTCTCTAATAAAAAATTTTCTCAAGAAGAAATTAATAAGATTGAAGAGCTTAATAACAGAATGATTTTTTTATCAAAAGAACTCGAAAGCCTGAAATCAACAAATGAAAGATTAAGATATGCAATTAGACTTGGAGATTCTACTTTAATAGAATCTTTGTATATTAAAAATGATACAAGCTCTCTGAAGAAAAAAACCGGCGGAAATATTTTTTATGTATTCAGAGATTTTATTAGGTTGTTTATTGTAGAACCTCAGGAAGTAATTTATTTTATTAAACCTGTTAGTGGATTCA